>Ga0307514_10002919_pt1 | contig 17025 bp, 16 predicted proteins | sample 16_EM_MG_FD_203088 | JGI IMG/M metagenome (GOLD analysis project Ga0307514, IMG submission 203088) | Populus trichocarpa ectomycorrhiza microbial communities from riparian zone in the Pacific Northwest, United States - 16_EM | ecosystem: Host-associated > Plants > Roots > Unclassified | place...
TTTCTTGCACAATTCTTCGGCTTTATCAAAGTTCATAGCTTGAACATGTGCCTCAGCTAAGTACCTGACGTTTCCAAATTAATGAACTAAAATCGAGTTAAACAAGAAGACACATGCTGATTCAAACCTATTTTCACTATACATCATATGCAGAAACCAGCAAAACCTCAGTATTAAACATATCAGGCTTTTTTAATCAGACTTTGAAAGAACAATAGCAAAAGAATTTGACAAACATAAACATAAACATCAACAAACTCATATCAAACAAAGAAGTAATAATAAAACTACTAATTTTATGATAAAAAGACCATATCACTACATGGTACATACAAATATAAAACGACAAACAAATAGGAACATACACAAAAATGGAAATATTAACTTCAGTTCTCCTACTTTTAGCCCGCGACAGCAAACCTTAACCTCAAATCTCTTCCTAAAATAGTAAAAAATCCGAATATTTTATATTTAAGGCGTAATCAATATTAATTACCCTATTAGCAACCACACACAAAACAACAAAGAATCCCCAAAAAATCAACACTTTCCCTCCAAATCCATTAACATTAGCATAATCAGCGAAAAAACACATTTAAATCACACTTGAAAGTCTTAATCTCTCATTAAGACAAAAGTCCCAACCTTAATTACCCCAATAAATCAAATTCACAATCACACAAAACCAACACCTTCAAAAACAAGGAAATCTCAGGAAAAAAAACAACCCATGAAGAAAAACATTTCAGAATCCAAAACCCACAAACCTGCAAGTCTCGCCAACTCGTGGATCAATCTCCCCTAAGCTCTCGATCTGAATCTGCAACCCTTTCTCATAACACTCAATCGACTTATCAACTTGACCGAGCATTGAATAAGTATCCCCCAACTGCATATACCCACTAAATCCAGCAAGGGCATGATCCATTCCTTTACTCAAATCAGGCACTTTAATAGCCCTTTCAAGTACAGGCACTGCCTCTTCAAACCTCCCTAAACTGCAATAAATAGCACCCAAAACATGAAGACTCATAACAAGATCCAAACTTGGCTCTTCACCTTTTTCAATGGCCACTCTTTCAAAGGAATTTGATGCTCTGATTGCATAGTCCAATGCCTTAATGGGTCCTTCACCGGATGCAATGGTGTCACGGGCGAGCTTTAAGAGAAACGGGCCAAGATCGGGGTTGTCCAAGGAAGGATCCGAGAGGAGGGTATTCGGGTTAGGAGAATCTGGTGGTGGTTTTTTGGCGGAGCGGGCAGGGGAAGGTTTGGATCGAGATGGGGAAGGAGATGGGGGTTTTTTGGGAGTTGGGGTTCTGGGTTGTTGTTCGGATCGGGTTGAAGATTCGGGTCGGATCTCAGGGAGAGAAATGTTAAGTGGTGGTGCATCTGGTGGGGTTTTAACAGAGACAAGACCAGGCATGGCTGTCGTGTGAGAGATTGGCAGGGACGGAGAGTGAGTGAAGAAGAGTGAGAGTTATGGAGAAGAAATGGAAAATGAGAGGGGGGGAGGGGAGGTTAAGGAAGAAGGAATTAGGTGATTAGAGGAATAATTAAGAGAGATGATTAAAGACAAGGTACCAAGATGGAACTGACAGGTGGTGGTGGTGGTGGTGGTAAATTCAGTACTCTTTTGTTAGGACAACAAACAACATTAGAATTTAGATCAGATCAGATAATTCAAAGTGAAGGGAGGCGAGTGTTCTTTTCTATGTTTTGTTTTGTTTTGTATTTTTTTCATGGATGTCGTCCTTTAATGGCTGTCTGGATTCTCTTTTTACTTTTTACTTTTTACTTTTTACTTATCTAACTGCCAACTGCCAACTTGAAGGAAAGACTGATTTTTGCTCCTTTCTCGAGAAGAAAAAATAAAATAAAATAATATTGGGGTCATTCAATGATTGAGCTTAGCCCTGCCAAGAGGCTGGAGAGAAAAGCCCTGCGGCAACTTACTGAAGACTTTTACTCTGTTAGCTCCATGATTCGAGTGTATGGTTAAAATGTCATGGTTAGCCCCGCTCGGCCCTAAGGCTCGATCCGGTGATAGGTTTGTTTCAAATTGTTCAGGGAGTTAGTTGACTTGGTTTTTGTAAACATTTTCTTTTTAATTGTTATCAAACGACGTCATTTCAACTTGCGATCAAAACCTATGGCCATGTGATAGGTCGCGCCGGATCTTATTAATATGCTACACAAGTAATTGGGTATGTACAAGTCTTTAGACCTCCAAGGATAATTATTTTATGGTATGGAAATAATTGCATCTCGGATAATCTTTTATCAATAAGAGTTCATCTTATATTTTTTAAAATAAGCTCTTTATTCTATCCAAAAATAAAGTTTAAATTCAAAACATCTTTTATGTCTTCAATTAAATTCTTTAAGACTTGTTACAAACAAAAAAGAAAAAGAGGAGGATGATGATTTTGGTTAGCATGGATTATATTAATATTTAGATTTGAGTCTAATTATCTTTTTAATTTTATTTGTATCTAATGTTATAAAAACTTTGATTTCATCCTGTAGAATTGGATTTTATTTTTGCCTAGCATAGATATATTATATATATCTATGCGATGGCATGCTCGTGCGCTGCCGCGGACTTATAAAACAAATGTATTTGATAGTGTTATAATTGTGAATCAACGTTAGATAAGTAATAAAAACTAAAGGTATGATGAAGCCAATATTTCATGATAGAAAAAAAAAAGTTTTGTTGGTGATCAAAAACTTAGAGACTGAACAAATTAATTTGAAGCAATCCACAGTGTTTTGTGAGGAAAGATACAGTGTTTTCGCCACATGATTTAGCTTTTCTGTTAATAAAAAACAAAAAAAATTACTAAGTTAAATTCTCTACCAACTTAATATTAAAAAAAAACAACAAAGATAATTTTGGAAGGAAAAAATCCAATGAAGAAAAACGTTGTAGCAATTGACAATGTTTTGTGAGGAAAACTACAGTGCTTTCTCCAATAAAATCGATAAAGATAATTTTAGAAAAAAATCATTAAAAAAAATCATTTAGACAAATACTGTAGCAATTCTCAGTGTTTTATAAGAAAAGCTACAATGCTTTCCCCATATGATTTAGTTTCCCTATATGAGAAAAGCTATCTACTCTATTATCTTTTACAATGCAATGCGTGAAAGCCGAAAAGAGAAGGAGAAAAAAAAATTGGTAATCGAAGCCACACAACAACTCCTCTACCATCACGCATTGTCGAAAAATGAAGATCTTGTTGAGACAATTTCATTACCACCAATGAATGAAACATTTGGAGGTTTACAACTACACGTGGCCTATCTAACTTTTTAGCACGTGTGTTATATATGCTAGCTACTCTCACTTGCCCGTTAAGCTTAGCCCCTAATCTTGTAAAAAGTGAGGCTAGAAATTTATTTTAATTTCAATTTTTTCCCCGAAGCATTAATAATTTTAAATCAATAAAATTAATTTTTGTTATAAGGGGAATTCACATATATATTAAGTTCAATCCTAAATAAACTTGAAATAAACTTTCAAGCTCAATCCCAAATAAACGCAATACAACATGATCAAATAAAAAAAATTGAGAGATTAAAATAAAAAAAAATATTATAAACACTATTACAATCTATAATATTTTCTGTGTTGCGCTACAATAATCTCACCATTAGTTTTATTTTTTTGTTAATGGAAATAACTTCCTATACTTACTTTATAAATTTATTTTAGAAAAGATGGATACAAGATAAAAGAAAAAATCACGCCTAAATTTTGGAAAGTTTATTAAAACAGATAAAATATTTTTATCTAACTTCAAAAATATTTTTTTTAATTCTCTCTCATCTTTATATCTATTTCTCTTTTATAAAATAAATATTAATAGTTAACAAAATATGTTTACCCAACTGCAAAGAGATTTCAATTCCTTGATTTCGTACGTGGGCCGGGTAATTATCGGGGACAGCTTTATTATATAATATATACCAAGATGAGTTGTATCTCTCCATTATTCCTTTCTGCTCTAAAATACAAGCTCATAATTTATGCACTCTCTCATTGATTTATTCAACATGAAGTGAGCCCTTCAAGGCGTTGAGGTTTTTGAACAAGTTGTTCAACAGTTAGGGGATGCCACCACCACCACGAAATCTTCGCTGTTCGTGTTTAGGCGGTGATGGACCGCCAATGATATAGTCCATCCCTGCAGTCTCCATTATCAGCTTTTTTGAGATTTTTTAATTTCTGTATAAAGATTTAGTTTGATTCCCTGATTATTAAATCTTATGTATAACCAGCTTTCTAAGTTAGCTCCGTCAATATTGTATATATACTGTTTCTTCCTCCTGCTGCTAAATAAGAAAATCAGAAGAGTATTTCTCTATTTCAGCAATGGCCTGCAACATTGAGCAATCATAGTGTTTGTTATAGCAGCAGAGTTTCTATCGACAAATAATTTTATGTAGTTCTGTTACCTCACTAAGTGGATTTGCATCACTAAAACTCTGGCTGGAAGAGAACAAAATATGAAAATAATGTTGCTTTCAATGAATATTTGGCAAAATGCTAGCAAACAAGATTGAAATAGACATGGAGAACTCGCTTACCTGCAGAGAAATAAAAGGAGAATGAGAAATGTGATTTTGGTCTGGGAATTATCCATATTGGTAAATGTTATGGTGGTTTTTGTTATGAAGTTTGACAGAAGGGAGGCGGAGCCCTGGAAACAATATTCATGGTGCCAGATGTATTCGAAAGCATCGTAGAGTGCTACGATGAAAATGCAGTATCCATTAGCTAAAGTCAACTGCATGCACTAAGGTAGTAATCAACTGGCTTGCAATGCATGGCTGAAGCTTACACAATTTCAGCTTTCAATCTGTATTAAACCTCCACATACATGGAACCCATTTTTGGATTTGTTTCACTCAGTGGTGTCTTCATCAATACTTCAATAGCATGAACCGCTGGCTGGAGGCCTCGGCCTATTAATTCCACATACATCATTAAATCTGTAGTGAATGATGCATTTTGGTACTTGACAAACGAAATCAGTAACATAGCAATCTACAAATGGCACCATATTAATAGAAGCAATTTAGAGGAGGATGGGTTAAATGAACCAGAGATAAGATTTTTTTTTATGAAAATAAACAGCAGTAGAGACTGCAGTGTCCCACGCAGGGTGTCAAAATTCAATACCAAAGGATTTTCCATGGTGTGTGCTTGTTCACGTTGTTTGCCTACTGTGTAATACAGTGTTATTGCTTCTGAGACTCGTTCTGCTGTCATATTGTATGGTAATGGACAGAGCTTATCACTTCTCATGAAGGACCAAGACAAGGAATATGAAAACACATCTACCCCTGTTGTTGTGAGCTCTCAAATCATGGTAATTTGGATGGTGGATGTCTTATCATAACATAATTAGTCACAGCACCTTCTTTAAGTTGACCTCCCAACCTTTCCATATTTTCCATATCATGATAATAGTCCCTTGTCTAAAGTATCCCTTTTGGCTTTAAACATTAGGCTATGGTTTCCCAATCCTTTTTAGGACATTAATATTGGTTTAGTCTTGTAAGCCATTTGAGTGGCAATTAGTTATATTCTACCTAATAATGCTGTTAAAGGAATATATAGGAGTATGATTAACTAGCACAATTGGCTTGGGAACAAAGACTGGACTCATTATTAGAGATGGTAATCTTTTGGCTGCATGTTTCTTAGCCGGAAATTACCTCTTATGATTGCCAAACTATGGGGGTGCTGGCATTACAGCCTTCCATTATCGAATCTGCTAGCTGTATGGTATCTAAAAATTATATATAAAAAAAAAAAGAGTACGGTATCGTTTTTTCTGTCTCCTAAAACTTTCACTGGCATGGCCTGAGTATCCTCAACTTCTCTACAAAGGAATTGGGATTCAGGAATCCATTAGGTATCACAGATCTTGTAATTCAAAAGGGCATCTTGTTTCCCAAAGTCAAAGCAAAATTGGCTTAGCTGGGGCCGCAATCTTATGTTGGCCTCGAGGCTGATGGAGCATTACCAGATTATAAAATACTCACAACCATGGTTCTTAGCACATATGATGCACAATTACATATTATCATTGAAAATGTAAACATGTTGGTGTTGCAGAATTTCTTGGACAGATAATAACCCTTGGGAGGAAAAAACCCACAACTTGTCCATTCTGCTGTTTTTGGTTTACTGTGAAACTGAGGTGCATTTCTTTACTTGATATTTGAAGGCTGTATACATTGGAATTGAATTGGTTAAAATTGCTTATATTAGTTAAATGGTCTTCCTGATTAATGATAAAAGAAGGGACATACTAACATGTTTATCAGAAGATGCTACATTTGCAAGACAACTAAGAACGGATATCTTTAGACAACAAATTATGGAACTTGCAGATTCTCTATAAATCCCAGTAGAGCTACAGAGAGTGCTTTCTCATTATTCATTTTCATTTTACAATACATCCGAAAATTCATGCACTCTCTCATTGAGCAAGTGGTACCTTCAGAGTCTAAAGCTCTACTTACTAAACTGTCCAATGGACATGCATACATATTACATACATACATATTTCTTATTTCAATGAGCCCCCAAGGCATGGAGTTTTGAAGTAGAAATTTAAACAGTTAGGGGCCGTTTCCTCCAGGTTTATGTTTAGGATTAGGCTCCGGATCTTTTTGGTAGTCCACCATAGCCTCCACCTCTGTAAGCTTTCTCATCTCCATTTCAGCAATGACCTAAAATATTATAAAAGTATTATAACAGAAGAGTATAGTTTGATCTATCAACAATGACTAATCAGTGATGATGCTTATACATCTATGATGTATATATCTTGTAATTAGGACAGAACTCGAAATCTGTCTGGACTTTCCGATAGCTGTGAACTTGAACCGGAGCTTGCATCAATCAATAGCTCATTTAGATGAACTTCAAGCAGTATCATCAAGTCATGTTATAAAGTACGATTTATAGGTGAAAAAAACAAATAGTTAAGGCATGACATGTACATAGTTGCATTGACAAAGTGCTTGTTAATATGGTTTAGCTACCTCACTTAGTGGACTTGGAAGAATACTGCCCTCCTGGACTCCTAAAACTCTTGCTGCAAGAGGGGAAAAATGGAATAATGTTACTTTAATCAATACTTGGCAAATAATAAGATGAATTTACATGGAGAACTTATGAACTGCTTACCTACAGATAAATCAATGAAGAAAAGAAGAAGAAGAAGAAGAATGATTTTGGTATGAGAAGGCATGGTAAAATGTACCGGTGATTGTTGTTATAGGTTCTGAGAGGACAAGGGATGTGTTAAATTTATAGGGACAGAACCATGTAAACACTTCATGGTGCAAACTGTACTCAAAAGCTTTGTAGAATGCTATGATGAAAATGCAACACCCATTAGCAAAAACACAACAAAGTCAACTGCACTTTCTTTTCTTTTTTTTTCTTTTTTTCTTGTGACCTCAAGAGTCAGGTTCCAAGGACTTGCCTCACGCCTTCCCAAAAGCCGAATTGGTTAGGTAGCAAACAACTTAATTCGCATTTGCATGGCTGAAGCTCTATAAATCAATTCAACTTGAATTTCTGTGTAATTGCCTACGTTTCCCTGGTCTCAACCATTCTTTCCAACCTTTAAAACCCATTTTTGGCTTTATTTCACTGTTGAGGATAAGTGGTGTCATTATCAAACAATATGAACCATTGGCAAGGGGGCCATGCCCCATTTCATTCCATATGCAAATTAATGCTCTAGCTAATGGTGGTGCAGTTCATCTTCCAAAAAAGTTTTTTTGTACTTGATAAGTGAAGTTAGAAAGAGATTAGCAGTGGATTCTACAAATGAAGATCAGCATAAAAACAATTACAAGGTTGAATTAATGCCCCAATAGGATGAAAATAGGCAAGAGTAGGGACTGCAATAATATCCTATACAGAAAGTCAATTGAATTTACCAAAGTCCACAGAATTGCTCATGATGTGCTCTGTTCATGGTGCTTGCTTACTGTGTTATGGTAACATTGCTTCTGACTCTCTTTACAAGGTCATATTGTATGGTAATGGACAAAGCTCATTGCTTCTCATGGAGGGGGACCCCTTGTATATAGTCCCTGGAAAAAGAACACGAAAACACGTCTACCCTTCTTATTTTGCTGGCTTTCAAATCATGAAAATCGGGATGGTGCAAGTCATATCACAAGTCACAGCACCTCTTTAAGTTGATCACCCATCCTTCCTACATCTTTCTTTGTAAACTTTAGTTAATCCTCTTCTCTTAGAAAGATTTGATGATAGCTTATTAAACCCTTTATCTCCTTTTCCCACAACATTATTTTCGATAATTATCTGTCTAAATTAATTCTAACCATACTGCAGGAGAAAAATTATCCATCTTGGAGTTATTATTTTAAACTCTTAACCGATTTTTTCTTTCCTTTTTTGTTAACCAACATGTTCTCTGAAGTGGACTCTAGATGTTAGAACTCACAGGCTTACTTTGTTTGCAAGCTATTTGTGTGGCAAATAGTCCTAATATTGACAGAATCATTGAGGGAAGAGGAGTCAGGTTAGCCACATTGGCTCGACAACTAAGACCGGCCACATCATTTGAGGTGGTGATCAAAGCTGGCTACATATTACTTAGCTGGAATTCATGATAGCAAACCATGGAAGATTCGACACTACAACCTTTAAATATTGAATCTGTGAGCTGTATGGTATCTAAATCTGTGGCGTGGCTAGAAATAGCGAATCCTCAGCCTGCCTGCATTTTTTCATACTTTATTGTAATTAAAAAGGGTATCATGCTTCCTAAGATTTGCAAAATGACTTAGAGGCGGATTGTTTTCACGTTTTAAAAGCATTATTAAAAAAATTACAGCTCCACTAATTGTAATTAAAAAGGGTATCATGTAGCTGTTGATGTTGTTGAATCCCTTGGAATGTTGCAGGATTTCTTTCACATGTACCAACTACTTAAAATTACAGCTCCACTAATTGTCCATCCTTCTATTTTTTTTTTTATTAGAGATGATGATTGTGAAGACTGAAAACTGATTTGAGAACCAGAAATATCTCTTAGTAAAAGAACGAAAAGAAGAAAAGAAAAAACTAGTTATGTACGAGATATGTTATGATATTCAAGGAGTAATTATGGTTATTTTATTAGTTATTTTTTGGACCTATCTTGAAAAAAAAACAGATATAAAGATAAAAAAAACTCATCACCTGCCAAAAATAATAAAAATATCTTTATTTAGAATTTTTCTCTAATTATATTTTAAAAAAGAAATAAATCTAAAATATAATTAATATGATATCAATAATTACTTTCTAAAAATTATAAAATTTGACATGTATGTGCCCCATAAAACCAATGGCTACGATCTTTCACAAAGTGATAGTATTTGAAAGCATTTTCGTTAAAATTTAGCACACATTAGCTGGAATTTACCTTATATGATTGCAGACGGCATTTTAATTCTAGCTATTAACAACACTGCCTTTAAACTTTTTAGCTGCATGGGTGTCCATTAAAGATGCATCTAGAAGTGAGAAATGTTTAAAATTTTCTCAAGTTTATCTGCATTCACGGATAATTAAGCGGTTGTTTTTAAAATATTTTTTACTTGAAAATTATTAAAATAATATATTTTTTATTTTTTAAAAATTATTTTTGACATCAGCATATTCAAAAAAATAAAAATAAAAATATTACAAAATTAATTTTAAATAAAAAAATAAAATTTCATGAAAACGTCATTTGGAACACGGTTCTAAACGGCGCCTTAATATATATATGTGTTTCCCTTATAAAAAAAATAATTTTCACTCGAAAATACATCAAAATAATGTTTTTTTTATTTTTAAAAAATTATTTTTGACATCAGCACATTAAAAAAATATAAAAAATTACAAAATTAGTTTTAAACAAAAAAATTGAATTTTCATGAAACACTATTTGGAACACAGTTCTAAACAGCACCTTAATATATATGTGTATTCCCCTTGTAACAAAAATATTTGGTCTGGCCAATAGGGGTAATAGAGTCTTTTTCTAATTTTTTGAACTGTAAAAATACAAAATTATCCTTGGTGCCAAATTTTTACTTTATAACAAATATTTTTTAAAGAAAATTGTTAAGACGTGCGCTGCATGCATTGACACGAATGACATCTCCTGACGGTCTAACAACAGCTACTAGGGTGGCATATGAATTGTCTCGGCAACCCTTTTGTCCCTGTCCAAGGCATGTTAACAACAAACATCTAGTTTGGAACTGATATAACCTCATAAAGAACAAATTAAAATAAATTATAAAATTCAATTCTCATTAGACCATGCCGGATCCAATGTTGAACAATAAAATTTATAAAAAGTGAAATTAAGAAAAAAATAAAACAAAAAAATAAGTAAAGTTAGCTCAGGTTAACCTATTAAGTATTATTATCGAGTCATGAGGCCTAAATAGCCTAATAAAAAGTAAACCAAAACAAATCATGAAATTTAATTATTAATCATCCACAATATTAATTGATGAAATTAAAAAAAAATAAGTCAAAAAAATTAACCTATCAAATTTAATATCCAAATTATAAAAAAAAAATAACTCGATCGAAATAAATCCAGGATTAAAGGAATCGTGACCCAGGGTTATCTATTAAAATTGCCGATTTTCCATTAGAATAGAAGCAAGCATCTCTTTGTGTTTTTTTATTATCACGTATTCCAATACAAGCACTCAACAACAATAACAACTAGGTACCTTCTACCTTCTTGTATACCGGCCGTTTCACAGCATCTCCCATTCCACTGCCCCGTCAAATTTCCCCTTATTTTGCAACAATTAAATCTTCATCTCTACTTTCTTTCGCTCTTGCTGCGATTTTTCAAATCGAAATCGAATTGCTCGGTGCATCTCCTTTCTTTCCACTACAAGTCTTTCATACTTTTCTCCTTCCTTTACCATTTCTCTTTCTCCTTCCTTCATCTTTGGACGGAACTGAATGGCTCTAGCATATTCAAAACATCTCAAAAATCCAAAATGGACTGTCATTTTGAATTTTGCGATGAAATTAGTTTCTTTTTTTCTTTTTCTTTTTCAGGTGGAACGAGATCAGTCAGAACGGTATTCATAACCTTGCCCTTCACAATCAAAACAATCCACCAATGACCTCATTGATTCTTAGCCATGCCAGCAGGAGTTGACACTGACATTCCTTCACTAAACAGCCAGAACAGATTAGCACTACGTATCATTACAAGTTTCCAAGTACAAATTGATGAGACGCCAGCCACTTCAAAAATATTAGGGAGGCAAGATGTACACGGACAAATAATATGGTTCACAAGAACCCTGCATATGGTTAAAAGAAAAAAAATTGATTGAAAGTGAGGCATCACTACACATTTGGCAACAATTGATTGGATATCATCAGATGATTTGCCTTGCTGCTGGATATGGGTTGAATCTCCTTCCTTAACAATATGTATACGCAGCTCTAACTTTTACAACATCTGACATTGAAGTTGGTTGTACATCGCCTCCAAAATCTAATCTGGCTCGAAAAATATTGGCCCCTGACAATTGCTTCACAAAACGAGTAAAGCGAACCCATTTATGCTGTTCAAAGAGGTATCTGTCCATCCTCATAAAGTTGAAAGAAAAGGTGGGGCTTTCAAGACCATATGTGTAGAACTTTGACATCTTTAGCACCTGTTCAAACGATTCATCTTCCAAAAAAGTGGTAGAATTTTCACCTTCTATCGGTATGTGACAGACCCTAGCTGCCAATAAAAGCTGTTTTAGAAAACCCTCTGGACTGCTGACTGGGTTTGTCTTTTTTTCTTCCACGTCTCTCATTCCAAAGCCTGAGCAGCATAAACCAAAACCGTACCTACCCAACATGCGAGCAATTGGCAAGTACCCATCTCTTCTTGAAGTATTGTAGTAGCCAGCTGTTAACTCAGAAGGATGTGATTGCATGCCATAATGCCAGTGGATCCCAGCCACTTTGGCTGAAGTATCAATTTCAGTGCCCTGAAAGATGGTCTTCGCTTCTCTACATATCCTTTCGCCATGAAGCAGCAGCATCCCAGAGTACCATTGAAGAAAAAATTTCCCAAATGGGGTATTCCAAGATCCACCATTGCTTTTGAAAAACTCAGTATTCTCAGGGCCATGCATCAGATTACCAGAACCAATCGGGCCTCCATATCCCCATTCACGCATTCCGGCATCATGAGCACATGCATTCAGGGATGCAATCATATACTGCAAACAGTCAAATCAATACAGATGGCGACAATACTAAAAGACAACAGTCAGGAATTGCAAAGTTTTGCAAGCTTACAAGTGAATTGCACTTGTTGGTGTACCTTATCATAGCACTGAAACTCTCCAAGCTCACGTGTGTGCCAAGCCCATGCTAGCTTCTGTGATGGACATGAAGGGTACCTTAATTCACCTGCAGGACCCATGCCAACTTGGACTCCCTACAAAATGATCTATCAGGAAAACTAACTTGCCAAATCAAAGAATCAGTTGTCAATGATTGAAGAAGTGATTTGTTGTATTATAAACAGTAACATCTCACCGTAATGACAACACCAAGTAAAGATCTAAAAGTATCTCTGAAATTCATCATAAAATCTGAATATGCTTGGAGTGGTGATCGTCCCTTCAGGACAGGAAACATATCGCATCCAAGAGAAATGTATTCCATGTTTCTTCTACCGAATCGATCAGTATATGCTATATCTGGATCTTTATCAATCTCTTCAAGCACCCATTGAGGAAGAGAAACCCTTCATCATATAAAACTAGTTGTTTAGACCCACTAGCATATAAGCAAGCAAGCAGGAGAACCAAACAACAAAACTGAGGAAAAAAGATCAAATCAAATTTGGTAAAAGAAATTTTCTTTCAAACCAAACTCTCACCCTGAAACATGTGCAAGGGCCCAGAATTATGAAAATGTCTATAAGACAGCTTATGGTGCTAAATTAAACACATTCAACATATGCAAAATATGACTCACTAACTTCGGATACTACTAGCTAGAAGCCCCATGAAGAAAGGAGGAAAATCCTCACGGTATCCACTTAAACTGAGGAACCAAAAGGTTGCCCTCACCAAACCAGACCATGAATTGAACACTTTAGGTCCTAGGTAGCTTGGGAGCAATGAATACTTTAAAATTGCCCCAGAAACAAAGCAGTAGGCAAGACGACCTATGTTCTATGACTAAAATGTTACTCAAGACAGGTTATACAATGTAACTAAGAACAACCTTACTAGGGGATTGTTTATTCCAAAGATCAACATGGTTAGATGGTCCAGACCATCAATGTTGTAAAACTCATCATACTATCCAAAGAATAAAACCATTTATATCATCAGTGTTCACCAAATGTGTAAAGCTACTACATTGCACTTGATTTGCTGACCTTGATCACACTACATACACAATAAATCTGCCTGTTCTTTTCCCAAGGATGTCTACCATGAATAGCTAGAGGCTTTTTCAATTTTATTTAGATTGATCTCCATCAAAATGTTGATTATAGACAATCAACACACGGTTCTATCCATATTCATTATATACACAAGTCAGAACATAAAACTCTATGAATAAAACCAGCAGAACGTGAATATACTTGCTTCGGACCTGCCAAGAAATTGAAGGCTTCAACTCAAGTGTCCAATCACCTAGGCAACCGAATTAGCACTATTGACAGTAAGGGACAAAGAATGCAGCCAAAACCGTTCCCCAAAAGGTGTGACAGTTGAAAAAACCTTCAACCGAGTTCTCAAGGGATGATTTACTCAAAATTCACCTGGTCAGGCTGTATGCTTTTGGACTTAAATCATTTTTATGCACCTTTGCTAGATACAAAAGAACAATATATAGAAAAAATTCCGCTAACTTAGGCGTAAGCAGTAATGCAGTGGTATCATCCATTAAACCATAGCACTCTCTAGACATGCACTTCTTGCCAGTATACCCACGGCACAGCTAACAGAACTGCAACCAAGACATTAACAACAAGGAAAGCATTGGAGGTATAAAAAATCAAGGCGAAGGACAATACAATATTTTATTAACAGTAACCAAAAGTCTCCACACATTATGTCAAACCTCCGGCAACAAACTAAAATTCCATAAATAACTATACAAGAAACACATAAATCACTAACAATGTGCATAACCTCCCGTATTAAAAATTAAAGAAACGGAGACAATTAACTAACTAGGCAATAATTAAACAGAAACTAAAACAATTCATCAAAGATTCTATTAAAATCAAGAAATTCTCACCATAAAGGATCTCCAGGTCCAGTGCCACGTTGATGAAAAGCCAAGACAGCTCTAACCTTCAACCCACACCGTCTTGCTAACGCCACAAGATCCAAATACCCTCCCCAATTATAAACCCTAGGCTTCTCCCTCTCCACTATCCCCCACCAAATCTCCATAACCACACCTTCCACTCCAGCAGTCACCAGGGCCCTCAAAGACGCCGTCAAGACCTTAATCCTCCTCACCTTTCCATCCTCCGCCACCAATTCCGCCGGCAGCGTCACGTACACTGGCGATCCCCTCCGCCGCCGCTCCACCGGGCCAGTAAATCCATGTTGAAGCTCGTAATGCTCGAAATCTTCGCTTCCGCCATTGTCGGGATAGACGGAGCCGCAGGATTTTGAGGAGTTGAGTCGCGAGCTGATCGCGAATCGGCGAGGTGGGAGGTGGCGAGTTCGTGTAGGTGACAAGGTGGAAGGGAAGCGAGTTAGGTGAGTTGACACAGTGCGTTTGCAACAGAAGGAAGCAGAGAAAGTTGGTGTGGATGGAGATGCGATCGCCATTGATCGGATTATCAGTGATTACTGGCTAGGGTTTCATTTGAAAAGAGATGAGTAAAAAATTAAAGAAATGATTTGCTGGCAGTTTCTTTCTTCTTTTTTTGTGTGTGCGTGAGAGAGGGAGGGAGGGTGTTCGTTAAGGTTGGTTAAGAGTGATTTTAGATGGCTGGGATTGTGTGAACGTGGATCCATTGGTTTTTACGGTTGAGATTGGGGCAGTGAGATTGTGATTATTATTTTTTTATTGATTGGGAAGAGAATTTATTAAATAAAAAAGTGGATCCAGCATCATGTGTTTGGTAAGGAATGAGCTGGGTAACAAAATATCTGCTCCATTTACCTTATTTTCTTATATTAAGGGAAGAAGAAAATTCAAATTATCTACTAATCTACGGTTTCTGTTTTTTTACATTAAATTCATATAATTACGTTTCAAATATTAATTTTATATAAATTAAAATAATTTATTTTTTATTTATTAAATTCTTTTTTATTTATTTTAAATATAAAAATTTATCTTATAATAATTTTAATCAAATTTATATTTTTTAAAATTTACTTTTTAAAACCACGAGTAAAAATTTTTACACAATAAGATGTTTTTTTATACACTTTTTATTGGGATATTTGAAGCCCAACTACACACAAATATATACACACAGCAGCAACCAATACTAGTTTATAAGTACTGTATAATAATTTATTGCTTGTGCTTAGATTGTCCCTGAGCTATATCATTTTATTTATACAAAATATATTTTCTTTCATCCAAGATAGTAAATGTCGTTATGTATTAGTTGTCCATTAAGAAAATACTAAGTCATGTAGCGTTTTTTATGTAAATTACAAAAAAAAAAAAAAAAAAAAAACCAAAAGCCCACAATCAATTACCGTGGCTACCAAGTGTCAACACTATGGACTGGAAGAGTCCTTCTCGCGTGAAAAGCTGGAATTGTTTTGTGTTCTCGTGCGAAGTTGGGGTTGCTGGGGGATCTGATTGCATGTTAGTTTCTTTATGCGAGATGAGGTTTCTAGTATGTTGGTTATCGGTTGTAGGTGCTTCGAGGTTGGGTTAGTTGGGGACTTTGTTTAGAAGAGGTGTTTGTCAAAGAATTATCTCAACCTAAAAGTTTAGCTTGTTGTATCATGTTCAATATATGATTTATATTATTCTCTAACACACCCCCTTAAATGAAAAATATTTGGGCTTGAAACTTGTATAGACTCACACTAACTTGCTCTTCATTTTTTGTCAAATTAATAAGGATGGTGAGATTTGAATTCGTGATTGCTTGGTCATCAAGGCTCTGGTATAATATCAAAGAACCATCTCAACCTAAAAGTTTAAGTTGTTAGATCAAGTCCAAGATATAATTTATATTATTTTCTAACAGTGTCGTCTTGGCTTCATGGATCTGGTCGGTTTGTGGGGGTTTGGCTTCGCTTGGGTTGCTGAGTTATGGTTGGTCAATGTGTGTTTGATAAACTCTCATTCTTCTAGTTTGTTGAGTGTGGAAGGGTTGGTCATTAAATGCAAGCCTTACCTGCAATGTACCTAATTGCTTGGTGATTGTTGGGAGAGTGTTGGGCCAGTACAATGGGATTGAATATTGATTGATTTTGCATGAAATGGTTGTGATTTCTTTCAATCTTATAGGCTTAATGGGTTGTTGTTTGCCTTCGTTCTTGGCAGATAAGTGCTCTATCATTGTGTTGGGTTGTTTCTTTCAATTATTTCTTTTAGACTTTGCTTGATTCATTTTGATTAGATTTTGCGTCTAAAATTAATTAGGGCAATCGTTCTTTTTTTATATTTTTGTGTTTATTTAAAAAATATTTACTTCCTTCTCTCTCTTAAAGAGTCACACAGGGTTTATATAGTTTTATTAACAACAATTATTTTGTTTCTTGGGATATTTTTCAGAGCTCTGATTGTCCAGGTTGGGTGGGTCTTTTTCATTCTTTGTGGTTTGGGGTTTTAGGGCGTTAACATCTTTGTATTCTAGTTGCATTCTCACAGGTTGATGGTGCTATTTTTTATGTTTATATGTTTTGCAGTTTGTTGTGAAGTGTGTTTGAGCTCTAGTGGTTGCTGCAGTTAATTGCTAGGCAAGGGTCTTTGTACTAATCAGGCTGGTT
>Ga0307514_10002920_pt1 | contig 17025 bp, 20 predicted proteins | sample 16_EM_MG_FD_203088 | JGI IMG/M metagenome (GOLD analysis project Ga0307514, IMG submission 203088) | Populus trichocarpa ectomycorrhiza microbial communities from riparian zone in the Pacific Northwest, United States - 16_EM | ecosystem: Host-associated > Plants > Roots > Unclassified | place...
ACCGTGTCGGATTGCGTCTAGGATTATCTGGGGGGCTTTGAATACTACTCCTTCGACAAAAAGTTCAATCGGAATTTGGCTAGTTTTTATCCTATCCAAGGTTAATCGATTAATCTTGAACTGGAGTAAAAGCTGAATGCGGTCGTGACGAACGGTGTGACCCGAGTTCCAATTGGAGGTACTTTATCAAAATTTGTTCCTTTTCTACGTTTCATCATGGGGGCCATCTGTTCTTCTCCTGTTTTGTCAGCTTCTTGGTTGCCTTGTCATTAGTTGGCGAGTGCCACATAGCTTAACCTTCACTTGCGAGTCGGCGGCTGTCATTTTTCATACCTAGACGTCTCGTTTTTCGCAAAAATGAACACATACACACGATACATCTTCCTTGTCCTGACCCTTCTTGTACGTTGGTCGATATCGATTATACTCAGTCTTTCATTTTTGTTTGGCAGATATCTATACACTACATTGTCAGCTTTACACACGAACCCTACGGGCGGGCGACTTCGATTTCTAATGTTATTTCCAAATTCACTACAAGTTCGTCGCCAGAGGCGTACAACCTTCCGGACTCGTTCCCCCCTCATCCACAACTAGGCGATGAAGCCACAGAAAAGGGGCCTCGTGCAAATGCGACATTCGTCATTCTGTGTAGGAATTCAGATATGGGCGGAACGTTGAGGAGTATAAGAGATATCGAAGATAGGTTTAATAGAAAGTATGGATATCCATATGTGTTGTTGAATGAGGAGCCGTTTACAGATGATTTCAAAAAGTGAGCCTTTTGCTTTCTCTCAGACTAGAAAGATTAATTGGAGAGTAAAAAAGACGTATTACAGTGATTACACCTGCGCAAATCGAGTTTGGAGTGATTCCACGTGACCATTGGTTCCAGCCTAATTGGATAGACGAGGAGGAGGCCCAGAAGGGGAGGGATAAACTGGTTGCAGAAGGAATTATCTATGGAGGGAGTGTTTCTTATAGAAACATGTGTCGATTCAATTCAGGGGTTAGTCAGTTTTAGCTTGCTCTGGTGTGTCGAATGTTTCCTAATTCCGAGTAGTTCTTTTTCCGTCATCCTCTGGTGCAGAAATACCGATGGTATTGGCGTATCGAGTAGGCATCAACTTGACTTTATTCCGCCCCACTTTCTAATCTTGTGCGAAACAGACCTGACGTCCACTTCCACTGCGACATCAACTACGATCCATTTGTCTTTATGGAGAACAATAACAAAACTTATTGTGTGTCATTCTCCCCTTTCTCTGCACAAAGTTTTGACCTTTGTACCCTCAGCATTTACAATAACAATGTATGAATTTGAAACTACGATCGCGACACTTTGGGGTCATACCATGGGTGCGTTTCATGTGCATCTTTTATGAGGAGAGTTGATCTCAAATGCATTACGAAATCCACAGACTTTGTGAAAAAATACCCAGAATATGTTGCCAAGAATAATGCACTCGGGTTCTTGTCGCCGGATAACGGCGCTTCATACAATCTGTGTCACTGTTAGTTTCGATTGATCTTTTTGCTCGAATCCATTTCTGACGCTTTGTTTCCTCTGACATCAGTCTGGAGCAATTTTGAAATTGCGGACATGGACTTTTGGCGCGGCGAGGCGTATACCAAGTACTTTGATTATTTGGACAGTCAAGGGGGCTTTTACTATGAGGTTAGAGAGAGGCTTGCTTTCGCCTTTTCGCCTTTTCTCATTGCTCACATCCACTTTCCCATCAAATAGCGATGGGGTGACGCACCCGTGCACTCGATCGGAGCCGCCCTCTTTGCATCGCGTGATCAAATTCATTTCTTTAACGATATTGGATATGAGCATAGCCCGTATACGCACTGCCCGAAAGATGAAGAGACATGGACAGCGGGAAGGTGTTCGTGTGATCCACATGGCAGTTTCGGTGAGTTTTTTTCAAATTTGAATTCCCGGAGGAATTAAAATAAATGTGATAGACTACGACGGGTATTCGTGCCTGACAAAATGGGAACGTTTTATGGAAAGGTGAACTCACAGGCGTTCTGTTGTCCGAAACACGTGTAAAGCATGAACCAGTGGTGATTGTAATAACAAGCGCTCTATAGATTTTATTTATTCATCACTCCATCTTGCATTTCACAAATTGACCTGAGATGTATGCAACTGTAATAGAGATACACACTTCACATCATACCTTTTAAACGTTTGGAGGATATGTCGGAGAGGCAGTGTTCACCGCCGCGCTGAAAGCGGAAGCAAATTCTACCGCTAACCGGTCGCTCCGGACAAGTGTGGCCAAAAACAAGCTCCAGTTGGGTTCACAATGAGGCTTTCGCGCCTAATCTGTCCCGCATTTAAATTGTGCCAGATGTACTCCCAGACTGCTTGAGCCTGGAAATCAGAGCTACTGTCACTGGGCTTATCACTTTTCGATACCAGTTCCACAACTGAAGTGCAAAAAAGCTAGGGAACACTGCACCATTTCACACGCGCTTGCGTCGTCTTATAGTTCCCCTTCACCCCCCCAAGAAGGAACTGCTACGTTTATCGCCTGCAGCTGCTCCTCTTTTCGCTTTCCTCTGAGCGATGCCCGCGATCGGCGTGCACAATTCACCAGCGGCACAAATAGTAGGTCATCATGGGGTGAACTTTACGCGGCCTTCCGTCATCGGTGGGATCCAGCCACCCCAGCAATGGTACCATTCGCCTTCGACCTACCCGCCCCCTCCTTATGATGCTAATCTGCCTCCCATCCCACCGAAGAATGAGAAAGAGCTGACGAGAGAGGCACTCATCCAAGTCCTCGAACACTTTTCTCTTCTCATTGCGCAGCATTTTCCGGGAAGGCCAATCAGACTAGTTGTTCATGGCGGGGCGTGTATGCTTCTCCACCCAGGTTTGTATGCACTTTCGTTACAACAACATCAGATGTCACCTCATCTGCCACGGAGGACGTCGACCAGGGATGTTGATTACATACATCGGTCGTTTGTCTCAGAGATGGCGGGCGTCGGGATGCATGATGCAGCCGCCAGGTTGGCTGAGTGCATCAAAGGGGCAGCTATGGCATGTGGACTGGGATTGGATTGGATGAATAGTGATGCAGATATCGCTTTGCCTTATGCTACAGAGTAAGTGTATCGATGCGTCAAGGCTTATCACACCTTCTTAACCTCGTTGCAGTCCATCGGGGATACACTACGACCCCATCTACCTGTCATCTGTTCAGAGGAACAATATTGACCTGCATACCATATTCACTGCGCCTAACAAGATGTTGACTCTCATTAGTGTCACGCCATTTTGGGCGGTCTCTCTAAAGCTTGTGAGATACATTAGGTGGGATCCTGGTGACATCTGCCTTCTACTGAGGTGAGTTTGTGTGACCTGTATCTAGGACATCGATGGCATGTATGTGAAATTTCAAAAACCGGGCGTGCGATTAAGTCCCCCTGGTTCGAGTAAGCATTAGAAACAGATTCGCAAGCGTTTGCGTTGGAAACTTTGGTGCCAATGCTCCGAACATCATGGTTTTTTCACAATTTTGATCTTTGATTCCAGTTTGGTCCTTTCTTCTACATTTATTAATTACTTTTTCGGATGCCAGGAATGGCGTTATTCTTTCTGGCACCCATTGGACTCCTGAACAACTCGAATCCTGGCTTTACACCGAGTGCTGGTCGATGGGTTACGCCCATTTTGACGCTATGAAGGAGCAACAACTGCGAGACAGAATTGTTGATGCAATTCATCAACTAAAATTCTGGAACGAATCAGTAGGTGTAGACGAGGGACACGATCGAATAAAGCGATCACGAGACAAAGAGAAAGAGGATAAAGATCGAAGTGTGATACCCCCCGCCATGGGGTGGGCTGGTCGAACAGTCAGCGCACACGATGCGATGGGTGGAGGAGAGGTTGTAGGTGGTGGAGCCAGCGCTCTTTCCAGTGGGTGGTCGGCTGGTGTAGGAGGGTGGCCAGGGAAACCAACCAGGGACCACGGGGTCGTTTCACCACCTCCTGCGTATCATAATAAGGGTTGGAATGTAATGGATTGGGCGAGCGGGAAATATTCTCCCTCTGGGCCAGCTCGCGGTTCAGGCTCGGGCTCTGACAGGGAGAAAACGAAGAAAGCGAGGAGTAGGAGTCTTGCTCGTGCGCAGTCGCCGTCGAGGACGAAGTCAGGACAACGAGATGAAATATTCATCCCTAATCTAGATTCAGATGAGGAAGAAGACGGTTGGATACATGTGGAGGGTTCTGGAGATCCCAGTCGCGGACGGAGTCCCCAACCTATACCAGGAAGAATGGGTATGTCGGGTCAAGTTTATCCCCAGCCGCAATGGGTTCACCTGAATCCAAATCACGGACCGAATGTCAATCGTCCATCAAGTCGTCAGCTCTCCCCAAGCCAATACAACGACATCTATGGCCCTACCAAATCCAAAGTCTCAAAGGCAGCCGATTATGGTGCGCTCGAAAATTTCGGTTCTGTGCTAGGAGCTTCGATCAATGCGTACGAGTACGGGCTGCCGTATAACAGGCGACCAGGTCATCATCGGATTTCGTCACAGCCTTCAACTGAAGCGCGTCATAACTATCAAGTGGCTTCTGATGCTACGGCTGCCCATCGGCTTTTTCAAGCAACAAAAGCGCGGAAGAAGAAGAAGAAAGAGAAGATAAGAGCCAAGGAGATTGGGAGGGCAAGGTCTAATAAATGGACCTACAAGACCGCCAATGCAAACGGATATCTGGACACGGAAAGTGAGGGAGAAAGCGGAGATTGCACTAGTGACGAGGATGCTGATGGGTATGGACGTTCACAGAGGAATGAAGATAGACAGTCGATCATGCCCCAAGAACGATTCGCACCATGGCACAACTTTTATGACAACGCAGGCCAGGACAATAGGACTGCTGCGGTTTCTGGTGGCGCGGGAACTCTGCAAGTACCTGCAACTGTACGTCCAGCAGGTTCACGGCCAGGTTCTCGTAATGAGTCGTCCAGCTGGCAATGGTCGAAGCAGAAAAAGAGGCCACCTCCGTTGAATCTAACACCACCACCTGGACCTCCTGCGAATTTGGTATCTACTTCACAACATGATGCCCAAGCGGCGAATCGCGCAAGACCAGTTGCGAATGGTCAAACGTACAATGCTGGCGCTCTTGGTCCGTCAGAACTTGCACAGTTACAGTTCGAACAGCAGAGGAAAGACTATCAGTGGCAGCTGGCTCAGCAGAATTATCAACCTAGCATGATGCAAGTTGCGCAACAGGTGGCGAACCAGGTTGCGGCTGAACAAGACGCGGTTGCGCAGCAAACCTGCCCACACGGCCTCAGGGCGCATGCTTCTTGGGACCACCTCCGACCTGGTGTAAATCAGCAACAGCCTTGGTACCCACACCAGCAGCACCATCAACAACGACCGTCAAATCGGCTCCGAGCGACTATGACGGAGATTTACAATTAGAAAAATCATATCCCACATGCATACAACCTCATCTTCGAGCAACCAAATTTCCCAATTGTATTCTAATGTCTGCAATGACAGTAAGACACGGCTTGTATACTCAATCAACCTTCTCCAACGTACACATTTCTACATCAACGAGGCAAACTCATGTACGCATATCGCCTATAAGTCATATTATTCTGCCTTTTTCTGTATTTTTTTAACTGCAACTGCGCCAGTTTGCTTAAATATGTTTACATTAGTCAGTACATTAGCTATTATCACAAACCCGAAATAAATATATTTATCCAACTCTTTAGATATCACGAGCATATTGGGGTCAGGCGGTTCGTATGTAATGGGGGGTGCGGTATTGGATGCATTTCTTGTCTGCTCTGGGCTTGACAGTTAAAGGAGGTCTGCTCGTTTGAGCCATTGGCGCAAAAGTGACTCGCGGACACTAACAATGAGCATTCGCATAGACTTGATGTCCTATTTGAAAGGTAAAAATTTTCGTCGCTGTATAAAAAAGAATTGACGAACGATGGCCGAGGTTTCGTGACATAAGAAATTGCGCAAAAATGGCGAATATTTCTTCTGAAAATCAATGGGTATAATTACATGGATATAATTAAATATAGGGGGAACTTACATGATACTGCTTGAACCTCTCCTTGAAATCTAGTAAAAATGGTAAGATTCCAGATTTCTGCGGTTGTTAGAAACACGTACACTTCGTGACTGACTCAATGTCGTTAGGGCGGTCTTTGTACGATGGTACGTATTTTTGTACTCGGACGCCTGAAGCAAGCGTAGTTTCTAAAATATCTCTCTGGATGCGTTAGCAGTTAAGGGATATGTAAATTTTTTGACAAGAAAGCAAGGACCTTGTTTAAAAACAGAATTATCTCTGCATTGGCCAACAATTTGTTTCTGCACACGGCTTTCCATAGCTGTAGGCTATCCTCCTGACAAACAGCGTGATGATGGAATGAAGGAGGAAAAGAATTGAACTTACGAGGCGGTTTACATTTGGGTCTTCCTCAAGAAACTCATTGAAAGCAAGTGGAGCGAGGAAAAGGATGCAGTGAGCTAAAGACAATCAGCTTTACGCAATAAGGTGTAGATTTCACCCGATTACCATCATCAAAAAAAGAAACCCATCTCGCGCGCTTGTGAACATTAGACAGTTGAAGCATCTCACTAGGCATCTACACACCTGATTCCATGCTCCCCCAACATCTGTGATAAAAAAGTCACCTCCAGGTACGTCCTTACCTGTGATAGTATAACAGCTTTTCAAGTCCAACTATCATTATAGATTAGAAGCTGCTAACTTGTTTCCACCCTGAAGTAATGCTCTCCAATACCAATCGTTCTGAGCCGTGCTCTGATGATGTCAGCTGTGGGTTTGACATTAGAACTTATCATATCACGGGAAAATATCGAATCATAATACAATCTGTCGGCAAATAGTCGAGAGTCATAATTCTTTCTATGTCGTCCATGAAGCTATGAACCAACGTCAGTGATACCATAAGAGGCTGTTTAAATAAACTTACAATCCAGACGAGCGATTGAATCTGGGGCGGCGCCTTGCCAAAATCTGCTGAACTTCTGCATTTCGCCATAAAGATATGATGTCTTTCTTCTGGGCTACTAACACAGATGTCAGGTCATACTCCCGACTCATTGAACGTATCTTGGCTTTCGAATCCACCATTGCCTTCCAGTCAGCGCCGGCGCGGACCGTCATGTCACGGCAATCGGCAGATTCAGGAGCCATAACTTTGAGCAGATTCGACTCGATGAGGAAAAGAGGTGAGAGGCCAAGACGTAACACTCGGTTGCGGAGAGAACCAGATTCAGTCCTGGGAGGAGAGTTCGACTGAATAGCGTCGTGTTCTTCGTCCAATGCATCAAGAATACTTTTTATCGATCTATGTTAAGTACATCAGAAACCGATTCGGGTGATGGCGGATGAAAAAAATTCACCCAATAACGTTAAGCTGGACAACGATTTTCCACGCTGAACGCTCATTCTCTAACTGTCTGGGAGCATAGGTGAGCTGGAAGTCTAATTAAGGATTAGCAGGTACACATATCAACGTAGCTCGTGTGCGCACTTTTAAGCACGGAACTCTAAGCAATTCACAACTTGTCAGATTTTTCGAGTCGATGTCTAGAAGGTGAGAGGCAACGCACTTTCCCTGATTCTGATTGTCCTGTCGATTATAATTCAAGCTTTTGGTTGATGTTTGCCGCAAGCAAAGACTGACCAAGCAGAAGAATTTTGATGGCTTTTCTTCGTCTATCCATGACCTGTTTCTCTTCCAACAACCATGCCTCAATCTCCTTCGACGTTTTGATGGCTTCCTGAGTTGCACTTGTACGGGCCTCTGCTTCTTCCTCCGTTTCGTTAGGCTTTTCGTCTGTCCACAGAGGAATTTGGAATGGATTTATGGGCAGAAATTTATCCATCCTAGGTGATAGTATAAAAACAAACAAGTTGGGAACTAGTCGCACCGACTATTTGAACCTGAACTTGACAAGCAACTTCGTCTTGAATCATACTTATTATAGACATATTTTTATCAATATCAAATTTCTGCACGAAAAATTACCGAAGTGGTAATCAATTCCAGCTGTTTTTGTCTAATTACTGGCTTCTTAGTCAGATCAAGAACCGACTTTTCCCATTATATAAAATTTTGAATTGATGGAGCACCAACTCTAGACGTCCTCACTCAGTATCTTTGCAAGAGACTCATTTCCTTTGTCAATAGGCGCTTGATAAACCGCGAATGCAGTCTTCTTTCCAGAGCCAAGTGCGGCATGATCCAGCCGTCCACTATTTTCTCGAGCATCCGTCTTTGTTGTCCCTGGGACAGCGCCACTTTGAGCCCGAGAAGAGATCCACCCTTCTCCCCTCTCTCGGAACACCTCTGGTCTGCGATCCAACAACACTTCGAGATCCTCGTCACTCAGGACACCTCTCTTTCCTTCCTTGGTCTCGGGTACGACCTCAATTTTTTCTCCTTCAAGCTTCAACAGCGAAGCAGCCATTTCCGCCATCGTTTCTTTCTTCGTTGTGCCGGTACCAGTACCCATCGCGACGTTAGCAGCCAAAGCAGGCATCTTGAATTTGCCCTTGGCGATGATGAGTGCCTCTAACTTGCGTTTCTCAGAGGCCCGTTGCAAAATCTTGGTTTCTATAGTATGGGCACTGACAAGACGAAAGATGAGAACGGGTTTGGTTTGACCGATACGGTGTGCGCGATCTTGGGCTTGAGCGTCCATCTGGGGATTCTGGCAAAGGCAAGACGAGTCAAGCTACAGTTCCAGCCAAATGGTGGACTGCATAGCTCACCCAATCTTGATCGTAGAAGATGACTGTATCCGCTGCAGTAAGATTGATACCCAAACCACCAGCACGAGTGCTAAGAAGAAAAAGATTGGGCGCGTCAGGGCCATCCTGAAACCTCGCCATCTGTTCCATGCGCTCGAAGGGCTTCGTCTCGCCATCAATGCGACATAAGGGCCACCCCATGAAATCTTCTGCCCAATCCTGATAAAAACTCATGGGTCAATGGCTTTTCGGTTATGATAAGGAGGAGAAATCGACCTGAATGATATTCAACATGATTTTAAATTGACTGAAAATCAAGACCTTATGGCCTCTCTTAAACAACTCTCTTAGAAGCCGGTCAAGCACCATCATTTTTCCGCTTGCATTGACGAGCTCTTCGCCAAGGACAAGTTCACGAGTTTCGGGGTCGATGGGCCAGTCGAACAGGAAGGGATGGGAACAAACTTTGCGCAGCTGCATAACTGCGTTTTGGAGCTTCATGCTATTGACTTGGCGGACTGGTGAAGTATGGAGCAGATTCAGAAGGATGTCAAGGGAAGGGGAGGGACTAAACTAACCTTTCGTCCGAAATTGGTGTTCTGTTGCCATTCTAGCTTGCTCATTTGCTTCTTCCTCTTTGCTCTTCAAGACGATTACACCTCGCTCGTCGACCTCGCCCCTTTCCACCATCTCAAAGTATTCATCGTCATCGCCATCGACAGCGTAGCTCTTTTGACCCATTGTCGCCAATCGTTTAGAAGAACGTGTACAATTGGTGTCTCCATCTTGTTCAATCTGATTGCCCTTCTCACTTTGGTCCTGGTCTTTGTTTTCATCCTCTTCCTTTATTGCAACTTCGCCCGACGTCCCACCCCTTATCAACCAACTCCTCAGCCCACCATCTAATACCTTGTCGTATGCCTCTCTCTGCCTAACACTCAAAGGACAGTACAATACATATTCCTTTTTTGGTGGGAGATTCGTCTCTACATCCACCTTCATCCTTCTCAACAGGAAGGGCTTCAGGATGGCGTGGAGGGAGGAGATAATTTGTTGACATTGGTCGGTGGGAAGTGTGTTGTGCAGGTCAGGTAAGTTAAACCATTCTTGGAAAGAATCGAGGTCTCCAAAAATATCTGGGAGAATGAAGTTTAGGAGTGACCATAGTTCGGCAAGGTTGTTCTTTGTACTGTTAGCATCCAGATAAATTCTGCGGAAGATGGGTAGACTTACATGTAAAGGTGTTCCTGTCAATATCATCCTCCCTGCACTGGAGTACTTTTTTATCTCCCTCATAAGCTTACAGTCCAGATTCTTCAGCCGATGGCCCTCATCAACGACAATGTATCCCCATTCGTAAGATTGGAGGTGTGTACGATCGCGTATGATTATTTCATATGTCGTCAGAACAATAGGGAAGGTGGCCGTGTAATCATCTGCTCCTGTTCCATTCATGTCCCTTGCCAATTTCTCCCTATCTACTTCCATAGGCTTATAAGCGGTATTACTTCCATCGGAATCGGAATCGATTACGACAGGATGATATTTTCTGGGCCTTCCAGACTTCCGGCGTTCGTTTTCTTGTGGTTTTGGTTTAGGAGGGCGTCCAGGACGGCCTTTCGATGTTTCTCCTTTTGATTTAGTTGTCGACTTCTTCTTGGGAGGTTGACGGTGAACGAGCTTCGAATTCGGAATGACCATGACGTTTCGTCGGAGCTCAGCGCGTTCTTCCTTCGTACCATGGTAGATGCAAACAGGGATCTGCAAATAAAGATTGTCGGAATTGGTGGGAGTGTGGGTGACAGAGGAAAAATCACCTCTGATGCAAACTTTTTATATTCTGCTTGCCAATTATGCAACACGCTCAAAGGGCAAACAATCAGGAAGGGCTTAAAATTTCCCCGTTCCCGTAGATAGGCGCTAAAGGCTATTGTCTGTAGCGTCTAAAACAATTGTATTACGTCGATGTTTTTGGTTCAGAGTTCAAGACTCACCTTGCCCAGTCCCATCTCATCGGCTGTGCATAATGACGGACAGTCTAAGCAGGATGTGTGGAAGCTGCAAGCATTCATACGCACCTAAAATGCCCGACATGCCATTCTGATCCAGAGATACCATCCACTGGAGACCTTCAAGCTGGTAGGGCTTTAACTTGGCCCCAGTGATCAGCGACGGTTGCTGGAAAACGGGTTCATCAACAACTTCGGCTTCCTCAGTCACGAGAGCCTCGCCATCCGGCCCCCTCCTCCTTTTACCTTTGGGAGACGAGCGGGTATTTGGAGGTCCTCGTTTAGATGCCTTGCCTTCTTTTTGCCTCTCTGCTACCAAGGCGGCTTGTTTTTCTGTTTCTTCGTCCATGCGCTGTTTCAAAACTGCAGAATACGCAGTGGATTGCTTCAGCAGGGTTTGAAGGCGGGATATCCTATGCTCGGTTTCCTAAAATACCAAAGAGATGAATCTAGAAGAGTGGAATTTGTTCACAAGTGACAGTGAATTTACCTCTTCATTTTGAGGTGCCGAACCTCTATGTTTCAACAAGTCTTCGAGCTCCTCACTTCTCGTGTTTTCAGATTCCGCTTCCTATATAGCAGTCAAAGCTACAAGAATTCTGAAAAAGGGTGCAACCTACCGGTTGACTCTCGCCATTCTCACTACTCGCATAGTTGCTGCTCGTGCACTCAGACAACGCGTTTCGTGGAGGTGAAGATGCGATACTTGAACTTGCCCAAGGTAGATTGTTGTCATGTTCTATGTCGACTTCGCTGTCCACAGCTGCTGAAAAACAGGAAACAGGCGAGCTCATGATCGATGGAGGATATCGTCAGCGTTCGAATGTGAAAACGCGACTAGACCTACCCTAAAACCTTTTGAATGCAACAATCAGGTGACCGAATCCTTTCACCTGTTCTATGGCGGAATGGGCCCCAGGACAGTTTAATCTCGCTAAAGCGCCTAAATTACAATCAACCGTCAAGATTTCTCCAGAACCTGGACTTTCGAGCAACTTTCCAAGGGTCGCTAAGTGGCAAGTGAAACAATCGGATTTGACTTTGTGATGTATTTCTGAACACATTCAAGGTCTCCTGACGGTTCAACAATTTTATCTCAATGCGAAAATCAGACCTTTCAATTGTTCGATATGTGCGTTTTGTACACTCAATTTCAACATTTGACTGACGTTCTTGCAGTTCAACAGAACCAGGAGGAAGTGTGGCGCTTTCCCCAAGAAGTAGTGGGATATTTCCACAAGCTTCACCCATCCTCGATTACGTTTGGTTTCCAACTGCATCATCTCATGATCCGGCTTCATTCTGCTTTATGGCATCTGTGCGTGAGTGCCCTGTCAAATTGTTGGATGCCTCGGACGGTCGGGTATATCAGTCCTTCAGACTAAATCAGTGCCAATAATTGATGCCAGCAGAGTAGCTGAGAGCGTCATACACGATCGTTGATCATCGAGAAAGGCAGATCGCGCCTCATAGCCTTGCGTTCAATCTGACTGCTCAAAGGTTTCGACCATGCTTTTCCTTGAAATAAATTTGTGAATTTCACGAATTTTCTAGGTTATACTGCGGCTTTGAAGGAGCTATCGAAGTCTTTGATGTGTCACGACCAGGGGAAGGAACGAGAATTCACACAACGCCTTATAGGAAAAGCAGAGACGGGTTGAAAGGTTCTTTGGTTCACACTTAATAGCTGATATGAATCACTCATTTAATTCACGAGGTGTTATATCATGTCTCTCCTTCTCCCCGACTTATGGCGTAGATGAATCATACTTTGCTGCGGGCTCCTTTACTCCTTCAGAGAGCAATATTGCTTTATTCAGCGATTCGCAGGATGACGCACTCATGTATCTTAGCGGCGGACCACGCGCGGGTGTCACTCAAGTCAGTCCAATTTCCTTTTATCCTTGCATCTTCCCTTGCTAAATCATTCAAAAGCTCCAGTTTAATCCCATGAAACCTCATATTCTGTACGCTTCGTATCGCGGAAGCGGCACAGGATCGATATATAGCTGGGACATCCGCTCAAATGTCAGTTTTCCCCTGGAAGTTTTTCAGTCTGCTGGATCTTGCAACTGGAAGACGAACCAGAAGCTGCGCTTCGATATTGACCTTGCAGGGCGGATGCTGGGTGTTGGTGATCAGGTCTGTTGATCTAGTGCTTCATGTTGCTTGTTCATTTCATGTATCTCGCGAGCAGGCTGGGAACATTTCGATATTTCAACTTGACGTCACGTCGACGGTGAATGAAGAAACGATGGGCGAAGGGGATCCCAATTTCACAATACGCAGTCCGACTCTATATTTCAAGGCGAATGATGGTCCGTCCGTCGATTTTCTTCGTTAATTCATGACCAACCCCTCTTGCAGATTCTATAGGATCTGTTAATTTTCACCCATACAAACCTACTCTTCTGTCAGTGGCCGGATCGAGACACTTCACTGACCCAAAGGAAGGTCGATTGACTGACGACTCAGATTCGGAATCTGGAGACGACACGGTGCCTTCCACTAGCAAAATGAAGTTAGAAAGGCCGCAGCCTGTGACGTTTGATTCTTCGATCAACCTCTGGGATTTCAGTATAGCGAACTTGCCCCTTAGGGTTATGAAATGATTGTTGCCAACTTTCCCGTGCGCCGGTGACCGGTGACGACGCACAAACACCTGGACCTGTGCACACCTACACCGCGTGGTCAACATCGCAATTGCATTGGTAATTTTTAGCCTCTCTAAGCAGAGGGGACAGAACATATTTTTTGCTATGCATCCACAAGTATGATCAAGGGTACATGTAACAATTTTTGGACTGCCATCAGATAAACAGTGCCTGTAGCAGTGCTAATTTTCACACCGGTGATGTTTTTTCTTAAATTCTGGGGTTGCTTTAGGGAGCGTCCAGATGTGATTGCTGCAGGGAAAATTGGAGCTTGTGACTTGCCTGAAGGGGGCAAATTGACATTGCCTTTGAATAGCTTTGAATCCGTCGTTTCAGCCTGGCATCGCCACGATCAAATGTATATAAGCCTGTTCCACCCACGTCGTTTCTTTCCTCCAAACTACACCAGGCAGGCCTGTTTTGTCCCTCCCATTAACAAATTCATCAGCGCTTTCAACGTCCTTTCACGACTCCAACACTTTTAACGAATTCAACTCGTCCGGAATCGTACGCTTTTCAACCAGCCACTTTTAATCACTCCAACACATATCATGTTCTACGCTGGATCTGCTGTCACAGCCGGCATTCCCGGAGCCAGGACGTACCTGCCCGCTGCTCCTATGAGCGCCGTCTTACCTGGACATTCTTATTATCCCACGATGCACTCGGCGCCTATCGCTGCGCCTGCTGGGTATCCCATGAGTGCTGCACCTATGGTTTATGGAGGCGGGGCCTATGGAGGTCAAGCATATGGAGGTCATGCATATGGAGGTCATGCATACGGAGGTCATGCATACGGAGGTCACGGTAGTGGTTATGGTTATTCGTCCTATTATGGCCAACCCACAGTACTTTTATCTTCGGCGCCAAGAAGTCGGAGGTCGAGAAGTTCAAGGTCGAGAGGATTCTTGGGATATCTGTAAAAGGGTTATGACATGGTTCGAAAGGTCTCTTGAAAACGGTGACTGCGGGTTGCACAAAAAATTGATAAAAAAATATAATTGGGAGGGCTCGTCTGACGGGCTGGTTCTCCGTTTCAGCGCACAATTTTACAAGACGTATACTGAGAAGCTGTCTGTCATGGAAGTAATTTGTAACTTTTATTCAACGTCGAAGCAGCAAAGGCGCTGTATTCTAAATTCTCTAACGACCCTGAGAGTAACGGAGCGACGTAAGAATGATATTTCCTGGCATTATTGCACGTCGCAAGCCTCATTACCAACACCACGAAGGAAATACAATAGTTTAAGTTACACACGAACTGCAAAACACGTGGACGGTTTCGGTCGACGTCGAACGTTTAACCGTTACGTCGAACATTGACCATGACCATCTAACGACTTTGCTTCCATCTTATAAATCTATTTAACGCGGCGTGTGCTAAGCACAATCTTTCAGAGACTACTATCGGTTTATTGACTGGAGACATGTTGAAAAGCATCAAAGCCATTGACAGGACATCAATACACCATATAACGTCTGGCCAAGTGGTAATTGACCTTCAAAATGCAGTGAAGGAACTTCTGGAGAATAGTATGGATGCTGGTGCAACAAATATTGGTAAGCCGTCAATTGAGTCTTGACGGGTGTAAACGACGAGGACTAAATGTGGGTCATTCTCAGAGATTCGCTTCAAGCAATACGGTTTGAAAAGTGTTGAAGTCGTTGACAACGGATGTGGAATCGCAGAGGGAGACTATGACAACATTGGTATTCACGCGCGTCCTGTCTGTTCCATTTCTTTGGCTGACTATGTCCCAAGCCCTCAAACACCACACATCGAAGCTCGAGAATTTTTCAGACCTCTCGTCGATATCAACCTTTGGTTTTCGTGGAGAAGCTCTTTCATCACTTTGTGCACTATGTGAGAACGTAACAGTGACGACCGCGACGTCTTCTATAGCCCCAATGGCCACCTGTCTCGTCATGGATTCCAGTGGGAAGGTGGTGAAGAGGAGTACCGTAGCGAGACAGGTGTGTTGAGTTCTTTCAAACGCCGTTCTCTTAACAGTGTTTAGCAAGGTACTACAGTCCTTTTTACAAACCTATTCTCATCCCTCCCTGTCCGGCGGAAAGAGTTTGAACGAAATATCAAACGAGAGTACGGGAAAGCGTTATCACTCCTCACAGCATACGCATTGGGACCTTGTGCCGCGGCCAATGGCGTACGTCTGATAGTGAGCAATCAACCGGAAAAGGGGTGAGCTCTTGTACACCTCTTTAGAGATCCGAGCTTAAGCTATGTCTAGTCCCAAAACGACACAAATCAACACTTTAGGATCTCCATCTTCCCGGTCGTCCATAATGGCTCTTTGGGGAGCCAAATCACTTGAAAACCTAGTTGATATGGACTTTAGCTTCGAAGTGGAAAGAGAAAAATCAGTGATCAAGCGTTTACAGAGGTTTATTCTCTCTTTCCTAAAAATCACATTTGTTTGACAAAGTATTCAGTTCGCAACATAGCCCCATTTCAGTCAGGGCTAAGGGCCTTATATCGAAGTTCGCCGTCGGTTGTGGCAGATCTGGAACAGACAGGCAATTTTTCTACATTAACGGACGTCCATGCGACATGGGTCATGTAATGTCACCTTTTCATCCATTGAGAATATCATATATTGATGCTACACAGATTCAGAAGGGTTTTAACGAAATTTATCGTTCGTTTAACGTTAATCAATCCCCTTTCATCCTTGTAGACTTCGTCCTTCCAATGGGTGCGTTTTGCTTTACGTTTCAATAACTGCTTTTAATGAATTAGCAGATGCATATGATGTCAACGTTAGTCCTGATAAGAGGACCATCTTGCTTCACAATGAAGGTAACTTCGTTGTCGAGCTTAAGGTGAATGAATAACAAGCGAAACGATTCGTTGTTGTTGAGTGATTGTTTCATAAATCACAGGCAGCGCTGGAGTCAAATTTCGCGAATACACGAGCGACATACGACGTGTCGCGTATGCCTCAGACGCAAAGTCAAACCCCTATTAACCTTCAATCAAAGGGTGAAAATAGATTACAATGCAAGAACCCAGATGACCAAGGTGGACACGAAGAATGTCAGCCTAAAACGTCAGATGCTGTCGCCATCGATCCCAGCCCAAATACCTCGATCTCATCCGTAGGGAATCAGGCTTCAATACAAACCGACCAGTTGTCTTATGCGTCGGCAACAGGTTCACAGCATCTGCTGGCATCTGAAAACCATGCAGGGTTTGTTGCAACCTCTGACTCGCTCGAGACGCAGAAACGGGAGGAGGACCGAATGGTCGTTGATGATGACGAAGCGCCTCCTTCAATGTCCAGCTCCAGCGTTGTTTTGGATACATCTCAAACGACGTGGGGTAGACATTTGCGGACCGTAACTCAGCCAACATTTGGCTCACAAATACAAGCCTCAGTGAACGCACAGGATCGAAAGCGAAACGTGTCTATCAGCACCGACCTAGGACCAACAAGGAAGAAACGAAGGTCAGATACACATACGATGTCGCAAGGCGAGAGACACACTGATGACGATGAGGAGAATCAATCAAAAGGGAACACGCAGGGGTTCAGAACAACGAATA
>Ga0307514_10002921_pt1 | contig 17023 bp, 13 predicted proteins | sample 16_EM_MG_FD_203088 | JGI IMG/M metagenome (GOLD analysis project Ga0307514, IMG submission 203088) | Populus trichocarpa ectomycorrhiza microbial communities from riparian zone in the Pacific Northwest, United States - 16_EM | ecosystem: Host-associated > Plants > Roots > Unclassified | place...
CGATACTCCTGTAGCTGGATTCATCCTACTAGCCACCTCCGAAACCTCTATACCTGTGGCTGGACTTGTCCTACCAGCCAGCTCTGCAACCTCACCCGTGTGGCTGTATCCACCCTCTCAGCCACCTCCGAATCCCGATACTAGCGGCTGTTCGGCCAGTCACTCTGGAATCACCCTGTTGGCAATCTAGAGGTATGCCGACAGCTCTCGAACTACGACCCCTACCACTATGAAAACCTACCCTGCCAACCTGGCTCTCAATGCTCCCAGCCCTACGAATATGCATTGAAAGCACACCTCGACATCATTATTCCCAGTGATGATGACCCTGCCTCCAGATGGCATGTATCCCATACGTGACGCGTGTCATCACTATCCAACCCTCCATGGCATACATCAACCTTGACCTGGACTCGCTGGAGCTCATCCTTAGAGGGGAAGCTACTGTCACGAACCCTGACCCTAGCGCTCGCCCCTACCTCTGATATCCAGCATCCACGGATATGCCATGTCCGACACCATGCACTCTACCAGGATAAAAGAGTGAAATCACCATCGCGACCCCGTCATCCTTCCCGATTGTGACCCCCGATCCCCGACCTGCCTGGCAACCCGACATCTGACTGGCACCATGACCTCCCGCCTGGCACCATGACCCCCCGCCTGGCACCATGACTCTCCGCCAGCCCTGCCAACCCACCAGTCCTACCAGCCTTGACAACCCCGCAAGCTCTGCCAATCCCGCAAGCCTGCCAACCCCGAAACTCTGATATCCTGATATCCCGATATCCTGATATCTCAATATCGTGATATCCCGATACCTCAATACCTCAATACCCCTGTGCCCCGATATGGCTAAGACCTTGCTCTCTGCCCTCGTGTGGCTGACCCCGCCGTCCTTGCTGTCCACTGTGGATTATATTCCACCCTGGCAGACCTGACCTGCGAACCAGTTCCCATGATGACCGACCGTGTCCCGGGTGTCCGGAATTAATAGGAGACCTCGAACCCCGTCCTGGCTATTCTGTGGCAGATACATCCCGCCCTATAGCCCCCAGTTACCTTGACCTCCGAATGACCCTGCATGGCTGTCGACCACATCCCGACAGGCCACGGTCTAATAGGAGCCCTCGAATCTTGCCCTCAGCTATTGTGTGGTGGCTGGTACTCCACCCCTAGCAACACCCGATCTCCGACGAGGTTGCCTGACTACCGACTATGACCCAGTACCTCAACCGATAGGAGCTCTGATATCCCGTCCGTGGCTTTTCATAGCCCAATCTCGTAACTTGACCTCCGACTCCTGCGCCTGGTTACAGACCACGTCCTGGTACCACAATTTGTTAGGAGCTCTGGAATTCTCTGTCCACCGTTGCCAGCAATGGTGACCCCGTTCCCCAACGATAGGAACCGGCAATATCCCGGAAGCTAGAGTTGGCCTTTGCCTAGTTCCTGTGTCAGGGCAGGATCTAGAACCCCCCGATATCCCAAAATCCCTGACCTCCAATTCCTATACTTTGCATCCGGCAGAATGGAATTGGAGATATGCTTCCGAGTCTTTTGTGTAGCGCTATGGTTAAGCCATATGCATCTTCCGATATTCCCTGCTGTCCTATGGCGTGATTTCCTACCCTTGTATCTTGTTTCGCAGTTATTGGAAATGCATTGTTGGGATAGAATCTTCTAGTAACTTGGAATTGTTTGTTAGCGTATATTTGGCTTATTGGGGTCTGATGTTTGGAGCGTATAAATATACGTCTAGGTCCCACATTCCTGAGTTCTCTTTTTCTTTCCTCTTCACGCAACAACTTGTTTCCAGTCTTGTCTCTGGTTCTTGTTCCCGGTCTTGTCTCCCGTCTTGTTTCCTGGGCTTGTTCCCTCCCTTCTTTCTGGGATCTCATCTCCCGCCTTGTCTTCTTCTTGCCTGTCAGTCTAGTTCACTATCTAGCTGAATTTAATATACTCTTGCCATGAATCCTTAGTCTGTTCGGGCGTAGTCCAGACTATCCTGTCACGCCTCCCATGGCACCTCTGTCTCTCCGCTCTGTGCTGCCACTGCTGTCGCAGCCTTAGTCACACCCTCTTGTGCCTGCCTCTTCTTAGTGATATCCCGACGTGCTCTACCATTAGGGTTAGGGTGTGTTCGTAACACTTATGAAGAAGGAGGACTGGTCATAGTGTCAATAAAGAACTTCCCAAGCCACTTCAACACCAGCAAACTCCACTACCCATAGGTTGGCCCAGTACCAGTCATAAAAGCCAATAACATCAGACAAACCTACATCCTTGACCTCTCAGATTACCCTGAACTCTCAAAAATCATACCAACCTTCCACACCAGCCTGATCAAACCCTATCAACCAAATGATGACAACAAGTTCCTAACCAGGAAACTTGGACAACCAGGGCCTGTAGAAAAAGAAAGATATAAAGTAGAAAAAGTTGTGGAATTTAGAACTGAGCCTAGAACTGGGAAAAGACAATACAAGGTCAGATGGAAAGGGTACAATGAATCAAAAGACCAATAGGTATATGTTGAAGATATAGACAAAAGCTTGGTAGAAAGATATTGAAAGGAGGAAGACCAGTCAGCCACATATAGAAAGAGAGAAGGGAAAAAGGATGGGACAAGCAAATCTAGACCACAAGTGGTTAGTATGATAAGACAAGAAAGAGAAAGAATCCTCAAAGAAGCCACCCAGCCAAAAGTTACCACCCTTGTCTCCTACCTACAAGACACCCCCTCCAAATCTTTCTGCAACTTCTGCAAATACACAGACCACACATACCACCAATGTCAAAGAGCACCCTGGATAGTCAGGGAAAACAATTACTGTTGTTTTAGATACCTGCAGAAAGGACACAAAGAAGCTGACTGTGATACCACCATTTTATGTTGGTATTGCAAATCCTCCCTCCATAATACCTTCATCTGTCCTGAATACCACCTCTCCAACAATTCTGATCACTATTATCAGAACCATCCTGTCTACCACCAACACTACATTGACTGCTCAGCCATTGGAGAAGACACTTCCCATACCCAAGTCATATTCCATGCAATTGACAGAGAATGGGAAGTACCAAAAGAGTGGAGAGACAAGACAATTCAAGATAGAGAATTCAGGTACAACCCAGAAAAGATCAAGAAAGGGAAGTATACAGCTTTTGACCCCCAAAGTTCTTATCAAATTGATACCACCAGATGGGGATAAATTTTGGTCATGGAGGGATGTAAGGAAGACATGTATTTTCCTAACACATATCTTTTCCTTACCCTGAAGTCATGTGAAGAACCAGGTGGAATATGTCATGTGCCCTCCTGGGAGACAAGTGTACTTTCTTAAGAATCAGATTAGATAAAAATCATGTGACTTACTTTCTTATCAGTTAGTCAGAAAGAGATGAGTCAGAGAATGACTCAAAGGAATGACTCACGAAGTGAGTCACAAGATGAGTCACCAAAGTGACTCAGAGATGGAAAGCCATGACATCACTATTCATGTAGATCCCTGCCCCGAATTGGGGATTTAGAGGGATCAAGCCCCAGCAGATAGCTTTTCTTTTCATCATCAGTTTATTCAGATAGCAACAAATACAAGAGATCAACCTGTTAAAACTCTTGTGCCTCTTGGCACATCACTTGATCTCTTATATAATCAACTATTTCAATACAACTATCTTGAAGATTACATAAGATAAACTTATGTTTAATAAGTCCTTATAAATCTTAAGACTAACAACCTTTACACGACCAAACCGCTGATATCTTTACCAAGCCTCTCCTACATGAGAATTTACTGAGTTATGCCAAAAGCCTGGGTTGACGTTTTGATGACCCACATAGATGCTCCATTTGCCTGACTGCATTTGCTAGCAATAACTCCCTCCACAAACACATTCGCGCTTCTCACTGTGTGGAAGGTACTAAAATTGTTTACTTCTATAATACTACTTCTGATATTGATAACCTTTGTACCTCTGACGAGGTCACTTCTGATTATACTTCTACACTTCTAATTGCACTTCTACATTTCTGATAATACTTCTACACTTCTGATTGTTATGAAATTTCTATACTTCTGATTGTTATGAAATTTGCCGCGTATACTCACATTGTTCACAGACGACCCTCTCATGACCCATCCCCCCAAGAAACCCCGACAACCTACGATTGACAAAAGTGGGGGAGGTTCGGAATTGGAGAGGTTTGGAAGGACAATTTGCGAAAGCAGGAGAGGTTGATTTGGCTGCAAAGGTTCTCTTCTATTTTGTCATTTTTTGTTTCTTTTTATCTCATCTTTCCCTTTTTTATTTTTATTTGTTTTGCTTTGAAGGAATATGGTAGCGTTGGGGGGAGGTGAAGGAACAATGGCAACACTACCCATTACGGTACTATGGTTTAGAGCTTAGATTAGATAAGATCCGAAGGCAAGGCTAAAAGCCTGAGGATCGAGAGTTGAGAACCTCTACCATCATCATCACAATAGAGGAATACAAGTCTCCCATTTCTCTCTCTCTCAGAACCACTACCTTTTTGTGTAGCGCTTCACCGGGTTACTCTCTCAAGGTCAAGAGACTGGGAACGAGGCTAAGCAATGAATGAGTTTGCAAATACCTTGAGAGAGCCTCGCAATAGTAAATCGTATCTAGGTAGTATAGTAAATCATATCTAGTCATTTCAAAAACTGCAAAAAAAAAGTGGTGCTCATTTCTATGAGGAATAGCATATTTAGTAACTTTTCACTTTCTAAAAATCGCCGATGGGAATTATAAGTACAATTATGCGATGCACTTTAGACATAAGGACTGCGCCACTATGTAAACCGCCAAATGTGGCTAAGAGGGTTTTTTTGGTTCTGAGCAGGTGATGCCAATTTACACTACGGTAATCAGGTGATCTAGCTATACGCCACAGTAGGCCCCTGCCCTCGCCGATGACACTGAATTGGATACCTTGACGCACGCCTGGTTTGATGTCTGGTTCCAATCAGTTGTTATTTTATCAAGAGAGTCGCCATCAATTTAAGGTCTCATCAAACGTTACCACCACATAAAATACAACCATCGAGCTTTACCTGCTGTCAAGCCACCCGCCTCAGATCGACGTGAGGCAAGCTCCCAACACAAGTCAACAAACGGTCTACGTATTTCATATTCGCAACGATACCCGGGGCGATATCGTTGCTATTAATTATACCAATCTCTATACCCATAAATCAAGTTATGGCTTCACGAAAGAAGGTTCTGCTTAAGGTACACAAACCTATGCGGGCCTCAGGATGAGATGAATCTATAACTGATGATAGCGGTGATAGGTTATCATCCTCGGAGACAGTGGTGTCGGAAAGACCTCTCTCATGAACCAATATGTACGATGACTTGATTGGCCCTCTTACTTACCTCAGCTGGTATGGGAAGCTTATTAGTACTTGGGACAATACAGGTGAACAAGAAGTTCAGTGCAAGCTACAAGGCAACCATCGGTGCGGATTTCCTTACGAAAGAGGTACTCGTTGATGACCGGTTAGTTACTATGCAGGTACTTTACACTGAGTCTGAACCTACATGCTAGGAGGGATGCTGGCTGATCTTCAACTCTTTAGCTCTGGGACACTGCTGGTCAGGAACGATTTCAGTCTCTAGGCGTGGCATTCTATAGAGGCGCAGACTGCTGTGTGCTTGTCTATGATGTCAACAATGCCAAATCCTTCGACATGCTGGATTCATGGAGAGATGAGTTCCTGATTCAAGCATCCCCAAACTTCCCTGAGAGCTTCCCCTTTGTCGTGTTAGGGAACAAGATTGATGTCGAGGAGAGCAAGCGAGCGGTAAACTCTGCCATATTTTGGACCGAGACAGCACCGTTGCTAACTGATGGCTTTAGATCTCTCAAAAGCGTGCCATGGCCTTCTGCCAGTCAAAAGGAAATATCCCATATTTTGAGACAAGTGCGAAGGAGGCTATAAATGTAGAGCAAGCCTTTGAAGGTATTTACACTCTGAACGAATGCTTTTCTCATTATTGTGCTGATTATGTTAAACTCTATATAGTGATAGCAAGGAATGCCCTCGCACAAGAGGAGTCAGAAGACTTCAATGATGACTTCCCTGGGACAATTAACATTAATCTCGACAATGATCAAGGCGGATGCGCTTGTTGAGCTTCAGGCCGATTCAGGCCGAGTTTGGATTGTGTGGACGATGCGATGGGATCCTACCCCCAGGGAGTACCTAATTATGCTATAGCTACACGTTTTCTGCAGCTCTGTTTCGTTGACTCATTTGTTTATTGGTGTTTTCTGTGTTGCTTCTTGCCTTCTGGTTTCGTATGCATTACACACATGCATGGTATTTTCGCAGAGCTTAAGGCCTAGGTTGTATGATTATAGTCAAGGTGGTTGGAGACTTATACTTATATTGCCTTCGCGCGAGCGGGGTGGGGGAACCAATATAAATAAAACCCCACTCGTCGATCTGCGCGTGAGCACGAGAGTGTCTGATTTCTGACGCCACAGTGCCATATCTATTCTTCGAACAATGACACAGTTCAGTGTACATATTTGACCCTTGTAGACTAGCGTAACTCGGACAATCCACGACTCAACCCCAGAGATATTCGAGTCCAACGGTACCGTAATTCGACCCAGGTCCCAAAGTGCGGCTCGGGTCAAGTATGACAGCCCGTACATCGGCCCCATCCGACGTGGAAGAAGTTGCCCTCCATCAATCTGGCTCGCATGACACGCAGTCTGACCTTCCAGCAGTGATGGAAGAGACATCATCCCAGTTCAAATTCCAAAGGCATACGCTCGGGGTAATTCTCCTCCTTGTAGTAGTCGTTTTATGGGTATCCGGGAATTTTCTCACTTGGGCACTCTTTTCTGATGAAACCTACTCGAAGCCATACCTGGTGAGCTATGTTAATAGTGCCATCTTCTCTATCTATTTGATACCCTGGATATGGAGAGGTGGGGCCAAAGAGCTAGTGGGGAGATGGAAGGACGGAGAGAGGCCATGGGAGGCGTTGGATAGGGGTAATAGAGGGGAATATGCCCGTATAGAATCCCATGGGGGTGAGAATGATGGCGGTAGTGTAGCTAAAAATCGTAATCTGGGATTGTTCGCGACAATTCGACTCAGTGCTGAGTTTGCCATATTGTGGTGGTTGGCAAATTACTTTTCCAGCGTCTGCTATGCTTATACCAGTGCTGCCAGTGGCTCTATCTTGAGTTCAACAAGCAGTAAGTGCAGCCCGTGGCTCTCTTCCTGGATTTTTTTTGGAGTCTATACGCCTTTCCCCCGAAGGGAGCTTAGGCTATGAGGCGGGCTCTTCCTGGATTATCCTTATCATGTTAAATATAAATGCTAACTTAGGTACAGGCGCATGGACCCTCGTGTTCTGTGCTCTTTTCCGTGTCGAGAGGTTCACTTGGTCGAAGGCTACCGCAGTCTTGGTCAGTCTTATAGGGATTGCCATTATATCACAAAATGACTCCACCAAACATCAAAATGATCCATCACGGGATACCTCCTGGATACCATTTCGAACATCTGCGGAAATCCTTCTAGGCGACTTTCTAGCTCTGGTCGGTGCACTCTTCTATGGAGTCTACACGACGCTGCTCAAAGTGCGAGTTGGGGATGAGTCGCGAATCGATATGCAAATGCTTTTTGGCTTTTCTGGTGTTATAAACGCACTAGTGCTGTGGCCTGGGGTTATTGTTATACATCTCGCTGGTTGGGAACCTTTCGAGTTACCAACGGAGAGTAAGGTCTGGTGGATTCTAGCAGCGAATTACGGGATGAATCTAATCGCGGATGTTTCATGGGCTTATGCAATGCTATTGACATCACCATTGCTGGTTACAGTGGGGTTGAGTTTGACGATCCCTGTGGCGATATTGGGGCAAATGCTTTACCTATGGGAGATTCCGGGACCGCTTTATTGGCTTGGGGCGGCATTGGTGTTCGGTGCTTTCTTTTTCGTGAATAGAGAGAGCGAGACTGAGGAAGCAGCTGAAGAAACAAATACTCAGACCTCTGGAGGCCATGCGGCTTGATTCAATTCAAGGGCAACACGAACTGTATAAAACAAAGATTTTGTGGATTTGGGATTTGTTTGGAAATATACGGTTACCCTGAATTCATTCTTAATGCACCTTTCCGAATTGAGATCATGCCAAGCCGTATGCTCATCCGTTCTAATTTGACTCCTTCATGTCATCCTCTGCAAGACCCCACACCGCGTGCCCCAGATATGTATCTGCACTGCTACCTACCACGGCTGAAGGCCCTAATATAAGAGCCAACATAAACAAAATCAAAGCACCACCTCCCATTGAAAGCCACTTGATAGTAGCTCAATCACCATATCTAGAGCAGGCAATTCCTGGCGCCAAAGATGTATCCTCAACTCCACCCGTTACCATGGAAGGACCTGAAATAACTGCAGCTATCCATGAAATTGAGGGACCTCAGCCTGTTGGGGACCCTCTTGATGAGGCACGAATGTCTCATCTGGACGATATACCAAGGATACCAGGGGAGCATATTGTGGCAGCAGCCCCAGCTCAGGGAAGGGCTCTCTCTCTGATCAAGGTCAATTGCTGGCTTGTATTCTTTTCCATTTGGGGATCTTTGGCCAGGCTGGGGTTCGTTGCGCTTACGGATTATACTGGAGCACCAGTGGGTGGTGGGTCGAGCATGGGAAGCGGGGTGATATGGGCGAATTTTGCGGGGTGCGTAATTATGGGGTTCCTGATAGAGGATCCGAGGTTATTCTCATTAGCAAGCGGAAGCAGTGGAAGGAAACAAGGACAGGGTAATGACCGAGGAACGACAAAAAATGATCTGGAAGCCAATGGAGTGGATAACCCCTCAACAGCATCAGAGAAGACACGGAAAGTAGATAAATCAATTATACCACTATATATCGGACTCACTACTGGATTTTGCGGTAGCGTTACTTCGTTCTCGTCATATATGCTCCAGTCGTTTTTATACCTGTCCAATACCGTCCCCGCCTATACCCACCCCAAGAAGGGGTATTCTGTGCTTTCATTCCTTGCATATATTGTTCTTACCCTGGGACTTTCTGTCTCAGGGCTGCAGTTTGGAGCTCATTTGGCCGAGCTTACACAGTCCTACATACTGTCGATACCAACTGGGGCTATAAGGTTCTTCGATAAAATAGTACCACTTTTGGCCGTTGGGGTCTGGATTGGGTCTATCACTTTAGCGGCGGTGGTTGAGGATTGGAGGGGCAAAGCTCTTTTTGCTTGTGTCTTCAGCCCGTTGGGTGCACTGGCGAGGTTTTGGGTGTCGAGATTATTGAACCCCAGGGTGAGGCGATTTCCTTTGGGGACGTTTGCAGTAAATATATTAGGGTCTGCAGTGCTGGCAGGAGTAGTGGCAGGTGAATACAGCCATCGTTGGGCAGGAGCAGAGAGGGGGATAGTGGGATGTCAATTATTAAGAGGAGTGGGGGATGGGTTTTGTGGGTGTTTGACGACGGTCAGTACTTGGGTCGTGGAGATACGAGGCTTGAGGAGTAAGTTACCCTCTATTCACGTGATTCTTCAAAAGAGTTTTAATTCACATGAAGGCAGGACACAACGCATATCTATATGCAATGGCTACTCTAATCACTGGATTGCTGGTAATGATTGCCATCCTTGGGAGCTATACCTGGAGCCATGGCGGGCCCATTGCTGCCGACGGGGCCTGCTGAATCTGCCTCTCTTCTTGCAATCAATTTTCAGCGTTCAGATTTCCTCTGCGGAAGGCTTCAATCTTAGGCATTTTTATGCACTGGGTCTAATTGGTATGTTAGTAACTGGACTATTTACTGTACACCTATAAGAATGATACTTCACAATTGGAGGCTCGCCTTCCTTCCTTGCAATTGTCCAAATGATTGTATAATCCTACCATTTTCATGCCACCCGAAGCACACGTGGTTCTGGACAGATGCTCTTCCTTGAGACTATGCAAGCAAATCGACGATAAAAAGAAGCAAGCATTGCAGAAGCAAAACAATAACTACCCAGCCGAATACCCACTGGATATATGTAAGTACGTTGAGGTCGTGTGTAACGGCCCAGGGATCTGAACGAGATAATGCAGGTCTGGTGCAGCTCCAAGATGACACCTACTCCCATGTTGTTTCTCAAAAACAACAGACACCTCTCGTCTTGCTGGCAACCCCCCACTCTCATATTTTGTACATGAATGTACATGTATGTACAACCCTGCCCCCCCTTGGCTAGGGTGACCGGTTTGAACTCCACCAGGGCAATGGGCACTGGCCACTGGGTTCAATTCGAAATGGAGCGTTACCCGCAGTCAGGATCTGGATCCGAAGCAGGTCACATACCCGTCTTGATGTTGCTTTTTCGATGGAAGACCCTGGGGCTCCTTCGGAGTGGTGGCAATAACAAGCCCCACTTGCCTGAATTGGAACTCTAACCATTCAGGGCACCACGTGGAAAGTAAATCCTGTTACGAGATAGATTTCAGAAACGAGGAACCAAGCTCATGGTATGGGTTCAATAACAGGTGCTTACCCAAGATGATCTCCATTGTTCGGTGCTCTGGACATTGGCGGAATTTCTATCCAGGTTTTGTTGCTTGGGCTGATAAACCACCAGTGAAGGGAACACGTATGTTTACATATATTATTTTGCAGGTTGGTATAGTGACATGCACTTCAGCTCAAAATGGATGACAGATTCTGTCCATGAGCAGGGATACCCCACATGAACAGGACTATCTATCGCGGGGTTGGGGGTAGATGGCGCAGCAGCCAGTGAGGCTGATGGCGGGGTGCTGTGAAGGGGCACAGTATGCATACCAGATAGTGACCAAATATACTTGCCAGATTACTCTATATTGAGAGCTGCAACGTGCAGGAGTCGTGCGCGGTGAGAACGTGGCAAGTAAGAGCAAACCCGGTACTTATACATGCTTTTTATCCTCGTCCCAAGCAAGCAGCATGGAAAGATGGCGTGTAGCTACATCACCTGATTACCGTAGTTTCAGAACCAGGATATATTGCTTGCAGTAGACAAATTCTCAACCGATTACCATGTTTGGGGCGAATTACAATGGCGCTAGGATTCGCATGCCAATTGGATCTCCAAACACGACAACCAGCCGTCCCAGGAAAGCAATGCTGCAATGTCTGCCATGGGTATGTCGCCTCGATATTGGGTCACTAGCAAGTCAAAGGAGACGGCGGTATGCATGGCCCCATTCGCAATTGTTGGGCCACCCTTTCGTCCAATCTTTCTTCTTGCTTTGACCAGGTACTGCGACCAGTCAGCTTCCATTCACCCTCGCGAATCTGGGAGTGGATGGCTATTGGAAATAAGACCGAGATTCGAGAAAGTTGATTGATTGTCGACGTCAGAATGATGTGTGATTGCAAATCACATGATATTGAAACGGAGACCAGGGCGAATGTAGTAAACACGCCAGTCAGCTCCGGTTGGCGAAGATAGTGTTGCGTACACCTACCTACCTTCTTGCCCCGCCATTTAGCCCCGCAAACGTGCAGTTAAGTACCGACAGTGGAGGACGACAGAATTAGGTGCTCCAGCTTATATTACCCGTGCCTTGCGGACTTGGTCCTTCCCTTATCATAGGGCATAGGGTTCAAGCCCGGAATCCCGTGAAGACATCACAAGAGGCAATTATCACAGGTTGTCCTACATTTTGAGATTAACCGAATCCGAGGCCAGCGCGGGACCATACAGAGCTTGTGAATCATGCATTGGCAAAATGTACAGGCATATGGGTCTGGCCGGGACAACAGAATATTGCGAAAAGGGCTGCCCGTCTATGCCCGTCAATGCTACACAACAAAGTCAGCAATGCTCCCGCTGCAAAAGAACATAAATCTAACTACTTGTGGTGTTCCATTTTATTTTATTTTCTTGTGATTTTTTTCAATCAAAACTTTGGGTTAGGCATGGTTTCGAATTGCATGGATATCTTTGTTTATTGGAAACTTATCCTAATTCAAGTCAAAAACAATAGGCAGAGGGGACAAAGGGAAGAGCAGGTAATATAAGAAAAAGTTCTTATCCAGGGGATACCTGGCTTGAAGATGTCCGGGTTTAAGGCAGATATGGCGAATTGTTTGTCAGATTGTAATGCGCCTGAAGTCGTCGCAACAACCACCTTGCTCACCTCCTTCGATGTGATGCATTTTGCAATGTGGTTTATAATTCCCGAAGGGGCAAGCCAAGTCATCGACGGCATCATGCAAAACCATAGGGAGGTTGCCAGTCTTGGATATTCGACCTCAGTTACGGCATTAGAGGGATGCCCTCACCTCATAGCCTAAGACTCGGGAAAGAAAAAAAAAGAAAAAAAAGAGGGATGCCCTCCCGAGCGGGTTAAAGTGGTGCATATGTTGGTCTCTTCCTCCGTACCCTTGCGAAATTTCTTGAACGCCAGTTTATGCACCCAAGCTGAGCACAAACATACGGTATGGGCCAAAGCACGGTCGATGCCGCCTGATAGAGCGATTCCGTACTCGAGTACAAACCAATAGCTGTAGATTATTTCCGGTGAAGACAGCATGCAATTTGGTGAGATACCTACCCTACCATATACCATATATACCGAGGATCCCTTTATGTATCGATCCAGATCTGCCCCACTATGAATCCGAAGCTAGGCACAAAACCCCGCCACAGCTACAGTATAGCGCTACTCCGATGCGGTGCAGCTCGATTGGCGCCAAAATCATGTAGTGGTTGCGATGTTTACATCCCTCCTCCTTACCTACTTCACTAATGCCTTCCTTCCTTATCCCTTGCCAAATATCTTGGAAGGTGAGGGATGTTTGTCCGAGGCAAGGCTTCTGGAGCGGCCGGACGCGAATCGCGTGGAACGTCGTTTTTTGTGCAAGCCGTGCATCTCATCCAGCCAGCCAGCCAGCCAGCCACCCACATCGACGTGGATGGAGGTGGCCGCTTGCACCCGGTAAGGTGAAATCTGGGTCCAGAAAAATAGCATTATCATCGAGACCTCCCAGCGGCTAACATCTTCTTTACATGTGCACAATTACCAATTATAATATGGGATGTTTCCACGCAGAAGTGCTGCACTACAATACTCTAGACCTATAGGGTAGGCCTGCATCCTCACTCGTGTACCTATCCAATATTGCACAATTGAAGAGAGATTGAAAATATGGTTTACAACTACTACCACGACAGGGCAATAATAATCAAAACCACCCATAATTGGAATTGCACGAATATTGCCAGCGAAGCAAAAAAGTTAATTTAAGGAGGTAATGAATGGGTGGGTATGATTGGAATAGGTTATTTGGAGCCGTTGTTTTACTACCAGTCCCAATATTAATGAGGGGTTACAGTATGTATCCTGCGGCATGCTGTGATGATAATATATGTAGTGTTCCAGCTATGATATATAGGCTGGAGCAGCTGTTGAAAAGCGCCCAGGCTTAGCTGTGTGGGCCGATATGGTAGAAAGTCACGATCCGAATATTCTGTGCAATCAGGATTACTTTATAGGCATTGTTTGGTTCCTTCCGGTGGACCTGCTGGGGTCGGTTGGGTCACTTCAAAGCTGAGTTCAGGCATCAACCTCATCTCGTGGTTGTAGACAATGTGTGGAGCCACCAAATAATCAAGATATATCTCTGAGTAAGGTAGTGTAAAAACCAGCCCAATTATGTTATAATTTTTTTTTTGTGGGTTTAGCTACTGATATCATCTGTGACCTGTGATCTGATGTATAAGAGTGTGTGTGTGGTGCGTGTGTGTATGTATGTATATGTGAAATGAACGACTTAACATTTGTGCGATCAAAATCAAAAGAGCATCCTCGTGTCATGTCGACATTACCATCAACTATCACATCAAGAGAACAGAAGAAGTAAGATAATAAATAAATAATGTTAACGCGGAACGTGCGGAGATTGGGAACACGAGAGGGCGGGGTTGGGGGGAACATAGGTCTGGAGGAAGGTGTAGTGTGTGCATACCATATGCGTGGTATCAGTGGTATCAAGGACACAAGTGGAATCGGAATATGGATAATAAGATCGTTGCTGCTTGCCCAGCTTCGCTCGTTTCAGGTAAGAGGAGCAGAGGAAGGAGGAGAAAGGAGAACAAGATGTTGAGGAAACCCCCCGGAGGGAGAAAGGTACTAAGTATTAAGGAGTAATAATATTCCTCTTTCCCAAAAACCAACCAACCAGCTCCAAAACCAACAATTTATCCATCCCAACATCACCCACAGCACAGCCAAAAAAGGATCCCCAAAGGAAATAATATAGAACCGGAAGGGGGGTTAGTAAAAAACTAAAAGGATATAAATAACAAAGAAGGTCATTACCAATAACTAAAAGGGTCTTAAAAAAAGAAAATTTCCGCACAAAAACACGCGTAAGTAATTTGAGACAGCAAAGGCAAGCAGCAAACCGACCAATTTCCAAATATTCCAAACTTCGCGTAGCTTTCCCCTTTAAAACCCATATAGATCCCCATCCGCCCTGTAATAAGTAATACGAGATACGAAAAAAAAAAAAAATCAATGTGCCAACTGCAAAACGTCAATCAAATCAAAACGTAGACAAAAAAAAAGCAGATATAATCAAATCAGAGAAAACGCTCAATCCATGCTAAATGGTTGTAGACAGTGAACCGAGCCGGAGACGCCAGATAAGACAATTGCATGACTCGCAGGCAGAATAACACCCGAAGTACCTTGAGAGCCAGTGCGGAATAAAAAAAGCAATCAAAGAGCAAATTTCAAAACAATAAGGCTGATTTTGTACCAAAACGACCAAAAAACTCGTGATTCGCAGATCAACGGAGAAAGGCAAACTTGAAAGAAAAATAACCTGGAAGAGAGTCGTCACGTCGTAAGTATTAGATTTATACTACCGGTCTATCTGCAATGTGTAGACCGCTCCGTTATTAAAGTAATTACTCGTCATCACTCATTTCCTCATCGGCCTCAGGCGTAGACGCAGGAGTGCTTGCTGCTGAGTGTGACATCCCAATATCGTCTTCAACAGCAAGTGAGTGTGAGAATATTTTGAAGGATTCTCCGAGTAACTGCGTTATTGTGCATAGGTGTTAGCTTCCCATATTTTAATGTTTCGGACAAGGGTACTTATCCCCAGACAACTACTTCATCCACCATACCGCCCCAGATCCTGGCAACGGCAGCACTAAGCCTAGATCCATACAACTCGACAGAATCATCGTCGAAAATAGTCTTCAGCTTGCTCAACATGGCCTGCTCCTCTTCGTTTGGCGGGAATTCTCCAGCTTCTTCTTCGATTCGATATAGCCACAGGCTGAGGATTAACATAAGATCAAATCCACAGAGCGGGTGTTCAACGCTCCAGTTCAAAGCAGAAGTCCTTGCAACCCAGCGGATACCCATCAACGCTGGAATCTGGAAACACTCAAAACATTGCTGGATGACACTTGTCATGGCAGGTGATCGTGGTACCATTGTTGCGGCTGCAGTCATCGCCGAGGCTACCTCATTTGGAACATGATATCGAAGTGCCTCCTGAATTGACATGAGATCCACCTCCAATCTGGATATTGTGCAACGGTACAAGGCCATCGCGTTGAACAACAGTGGGTGGCCCTTTTGTGGGGCAGTGAGGGATACAATCATCGTCTCCGATGTGCATAAGTCCAAGGATCTGTGCCAGGTATCTAGCGCGACACGTAATCTTTCCTGATACTCTGTGACTAGAGGCTCAGCAATTTCTGGACTCCTCTTCAGGCCCCAAACCTCGAGGAATAGAGCATTGATCAAGATGCGAGCGGCGAATGCACTATATCTCGGTGGCTCCCCCTGGAACAGGCGAGCATGAGATTCTTTGAACGTTGGTGTGGAAGCCATGGAAAGCTGCTCGCGCCAAGCAAGTTCATCCAAAGCATCTAAATTCCAGAGTGTCTCACAACAAGGCAAAAGAAGAAGATCAAACTCATCATAGCTGATCTCTGGGGTGTGATTGTATGTCAACGTCAGTAGGCCGAAGAAGACATAGACTGCGAAGAAGGTTCGTCTGCTAGATTCGTCTTCAATCCACTCTTCCATTGTAGGCGGGGCATCACCGCGCTGCTCGATTCGCAATTGCAGCTCGTATTTTCCTCCAGCAACCAACTGCAGAAGGAGATTAGTGTATATATCAGTATCATTAAAATTGAAAGAACTTACGTTTGCGAGCCCCTCTTTGATGGCACAAGCATATTCCAATCCCTTAGCTTCACCACTCCAGCTGGCAAAGATCATGTTCAGGAGACATGTTTGGGTGTTCCATAGGGGACAATTGCGGGAAGGGATGTTCTGGTTCCTATGAAGATAATTGTTGACCAGGACTTTTGAGGACAGATGGAGCGTGTATCTGTATTTCTTTGTATTAGCACTGCTCACAGTAGGTGAATGCGCTCCGCGTGTAGACATACCCTTGTTCCTTCTCAAAGGTGTAAAGGGCTCCAATAGACAGAACTGCCAATAGCAACGGTGGGGCAACAGTTGAGGGGCAGAACGTTGGAAGGTGCAAGAAAGGGAAGTGGTGATGGAAGAGATTGAAGTACGTGGATAAATATCTGTTCAGAGCACTTCTACTCGGTAACCTGAATTTATCTGCAACTACGCCCTCGACATCCATCCTGCGGATGTTTGCAAGAATCACGTTCCTTTCTTCATCGCATTCAACTTGAGGAGGTGGGGGAGGTGGGGTAGCCTGGGCCGAAGGATTGTGACTTCCAAAGCTCAAAGGCGATGGCGGGTTTGTATATGGATATGGAGAATACGTTGCTGGTGTCGCCGCAGACGATAATAAGGCAGAGCGCAGCGATGGAGCATGGGATGGATCTGACGAAAACGAGCGATCCATTGATGGGAGCTGCAGCCGGGGTGGCTTCAAGCTACCACCCCACGAATCATGACACGACTCATGAGCGGAGGATGGAGTGGGTGGATCCCAAGCTGGTGCAAAGGATGAATAT
>Ga0307514_10002922_pt1 | contig 17019 bp, 17 predicted proteins | sample 16_EM_MG_FD_203088 | JGI IMG/M metagenome (GOLD analysis project Ga0307514, IMG submission 203088) | Populus trichocarpa ectomycorrhiza microbial communities from riparian zone in the Pacific Northwest, United States - 16_EM | ecosystem: Host-associated > Plants > Roots > Unclassified | place...
GATTTTCTTAAAAATTCTAATCAATTTAATCAATTTTTTTCTAGTTTTTCAATTTAATTAATTTTTTATTTTTTTTACTCACCCCTATTTTTCATAGAGTTTTTAATGGAATGATGATATTGCAAGAGCAATGAAAACATGTTACTAACACACACTTGATGTTCTGTTAAAAAAAAAAACCACCAAATAAAAGTAACAATACCTCAAAATTAAATAAAAAGGAAGCTAGAAACATTAATTATATATATCTGCTAGCTAGATAGAAGTTTCTATGTTATTATGATAAAAAAAAAAGAAGAAGAAAAAGAGAAATTTATTAAAAACTTCATGTCTTTTGAGTGTGAGAAAGCTCTGCATATCAAATTTATATAAATTATATTTTTGATTTTATATTACACGTTGCATCATTGAATTGGTAACATTACAAGTTTTTCATTATGATTTTCTAATATCTAAAGTGCTCTTAATTAAATGTTGAAATCTATTGGTTTATCATTAACTAGTTGTTGTAGTGTAATTTCAAAAGTAACAATTGTACCTGATTTCTTGTGTTTTTAAAGTATTGTTTACAATGCGGCTGGTCTGGTGTGTGCTAAAAAAATAAAGTTTTTAAAGTTTTTTTTTATATGTTTTTGAATTATTTTGATATAATTATGTTAAAAATAAATTTTAAAAAATAAAAAATATATTATTTTGATTTATTTTCGAGTAAAAAAATATTTTGAAAAGCAACCACTATCGCATATCACTAAATTTGATTTTTTTTATTAAATTAAATTTTTTTATATTTTTTTATCATTTTAATGTGCTGATGTTAAAAATAAAATATACATTATTTTGATATATTTCCAAATAAAAAACACTTTAAAAAACAACCTCTACCACGTTACCAAACACTATATTACAACATATACACCATTTATGCATCTTTTTCTTCCTCACTAGTGTTTAAATTAACATTATTAGCAAAGAAAAAAAATAGCAAACTAGCATGTTTGCTAAATATAAACATGTGTAATCAGTAATCATCCTTAAATAAGAACAGAAATCTCGATGTGAGTATGCACATTATAATGTGAAACAATACTAATTTTCAGTCTTATCTCATTCAATGTAACTTATTTGGGTTGAACATTAAAAAAAAAATATAAACTCTAATCTCGATATCATTTTCTAAAAATATATGAATTATAATTAGGAGAATTATCCTCAACACCTCTGTCGTCTGTCATCTCTACCACCTTTGCTAATCCTGCAATTTGCAACATCACTATTTATATCTGCATTAATTATTATGAATGCTATCAACCCATTCGTCCTTATTTTCATTTAAAAATTTAATTTTATTTTCATATGATAAAATATAACCGTCAATTACATTCTCTGTATCATTACTCTATGTTTAATATATGTTTATTTGTCCCATCATTATCATTGTCATCAAAGACAAGAAAATACTTAGTTTTAGGAGACCTACCATCGTTACCATTCAAAATTGTAGAGGTTTCTCCGACATATAATATACAATCTTTTGTTGATGAAGTTAAGCGAGCAAGTCTTCAGATCGCTGGCAAGAATATTATCGGAGGCCACGGTGGGGCCTGAGGCAGTGGAGATGAAGCAGAATGCATTGAAGTTGAAGAAGGCAGACGAGACAGCAGTGGTTGAGGGTGGTTCCTCAGACAGTAACATACAATCTTCTGTTGATGAAGTGAAGTGAAGCGAAGAAGTCTTCAGTTCGCTGGCAAGTCCACTAGTTCCAGTTATGTTTCCGGTTTGCTGGAGTGAAATCCAATGAAAAAGTTATTGAGCTGGTGCAATCATCCGACTTATTATGAAGTTGATGCGGGACTTGTTTTAACCCAATGTTAAAACAATGAAATGGATAGTGATCCATGTTAAGCATTCATCTAATATTTACTATTTTAGCTCTCACAAAAATTCTGTTCAGGGCAGAGGTTGCGCATTGCATTGAACCTTCAACTAAGGAAGAAGATGGAGTAAAAGTTCTAAAATCAACGGGATAACATCTGTATAAACATATTATGGTGAACATTTGAAAGCACCTCAGTAGTAACGAAGCCCAAAGGCATAAAAGTCTATTACAGATGCCTGTTAAAAAAAAGGTAAAGGTGTACGTTTGGCAACCTTGGTACTGCTGGGAAGGCACATATCATCCACCTTCTTTGAGCCTCGCTTGAAACTCCATGTGGATGGAAACAACATTTCAGGAGTAATTTCAAGTAAAGAGAAGGAATCACACCCCACGATGCACAACAACGTAACTAGTTTCTCTATCGCCTTGCCTCCACGCTCAAGCCACTATTTGGACCTTCTGACATTGGCTCTTGATGTCTCTGACAAACTGAATTATCCAATCGATACAGCTTCAATTCCAGCACACCTTCATTTTCTTCGTTGCCATTATATATATTCCATTCTACCAACACTTCTGAAGCAATCGGATTGATATTTTCTGTGGGAGCCATTTGTAAGGCACTAAGGCTTCTCCGAGTCAGCAGGGCCACAAGAAGTTCAGCTCGATCCAAGCCTGGGACTTCTCTCAAGGGGAGCTTCATCGTCATCCAAAAAAACAGCAGGTTAACAGCCCGCTAAATTTAGGTGGAAAACCAACTTCTTTCAGAAACACTGTACATGACTACACAGGATAGAACGTTACACCAAATTTTCTCTCATGTTCTCTATTGGCAATCACATTTACAAGAAAACAATAATGTGTGACCTTTTACAATATATGAACACAAATAAAAAGTTTAATTCAGCCTTAATTGATAAACGTAATTGTCAGATATTGCAAGTGGTCAACTTAAGAACTACTGGACTTCCCCAACGACCTGAAAAATGCGATCATATTGTTGTAAACATCTTCCTTTCCTTGTGTGCTCAAAAGGAAGTCCAAGTGACCATAGTTCTCAAGATAAAGCAATTCTGGTTTGGCCTGTAACTCCTTCAGAGTTCGCTCCACATCTGTCACATCTGCTAAAGAATCATGGCCTCCATAGCCCATCCATAATGGCAATGTCTTGGGTATGAGACTGAGATCAAATGCTGGGGGATTTAACTGACCATATAGCTCCAAATTTTTAAACATCCCGTAGTCATAGTGAGAGAAAGTTCCTTTACGAATCACTGCAGTGCACAGCAGCAAGCACATGAGAGATTTAGCAAACAGGAAGTTCTTTTTAAATAAATAAAAAAGTTACCCAAAGAGAAAGAGGAAGAAACAAAGTAATTGGCATCCAGAATCCATTTTTTATTAAACATGAGAGTGAAAACGAAATTTCCAAATACAGAATGTATTCACATGAACTTCATATATGACTGCTAAAGAAGATGCACAAGGCATACTCTGAAAGAGATGGCGCAAGTTTTTTGCTGATGATGGGTGAGGTTCAAATTCAAAAAAGAAGTCCACACTTGAGCTATTAAAGCAACAATTCTTCCCTGCAGAGGCAAAGAAACACCCACATAAGAAGGATAAGAAAAACATCATGTTGCCCAAGTAGCCACATTGGGGTACTTTACCCACAACCATGATGCAAACTACAAAGTAAGAAAAAAATTTCCCAGCAAGCATGATATTTGGTAAATTAAACTTTGTTCCATGAGAGACTACGAGGGAAGACCTGTTATGGAAGTTAGCAAGTCAGCGCATTCTATATGACCATCGCATATGGAATCCAAAAGGTCAATTAAGATTTTACTGCAGATAAATATAAGACATCATAAAATGAACGAAATAAAATTGTTAAACCCTAGAAAAAAGGAGCAAAAAGAAAAAATAGAGATAGAAGTATGATAAAACCTTCTAAAATTCAATTGATGAATGCCCATGGCAAGGACCATCTGTCAGAAAAGAAATTGTAAGATCATTTCCACCAGGAACTGTGCCTCCAATGCAATCCCAAGAATATGAAACAAAACAAACCTGATCAAGATGCAAGGCAACCATTCTGAGAACAAGAGGAGCAGTTACATGGTCCAAGTATGATATTGGACACAGTAGAGCAGCAGCTTCGACCATTTCCACAACATTTGGCTGAATGAGAGCAGCTAAAGACATGATGGTCCCCTAAAAACAAGTAAATAAAGTAAGCGCATACACAAAAGCAAGGATAGAAAACTAGATGTACTAGGATGCAAGAGGAAGACGTGTAAGACCTGTGAATGTCCAACGATGAAAACTTTAGAGCTTGTTACTGAATGTACATGGTGTATCATTTCAGCAAGATCAAATAGAGCCAACTCCTCCCAACTCCAGTCCCAAAATTCCTGAAAGAGAAGCCTGTGCTTACTGATAGTTACAGCATGAAGAAACAGGATACGTAACAAATCACCCACTGCAACATACACGGACAGGGACATATTCACATGCTTTTTGCATCAATCGACATGCTCTTTGCTACCAGTACAACTATCCACAAAGTAACCAGAATCATAAACCCAGGGAGAAAAGCATGTTCTATACTCTCTACCTTGTCTTTCTCAGATAAGGATATGTGTCCATGACTCCAAAATGTACCACGCACATTGCCAACCCATACATCAAAACCCTCATCTGCAAGGATGAAGCCCAGTGACTGCTCTGGAGAACCTAAAAACCATGCATCACCTGCCTGTTTGCGTATTAGAGGAGGGCAACATCAAAATCAATGCCAGAAATCACATTTTACTTTTTTCTAAAATGGTGAATCACAGTTATATATTATCCCAAGCAACAACCAGTGACACATTAACTTTTATAACTCTTGCAATTATCAATCAGACAATTATTCCCATATAATAGATCGATTTAAACCATAACCAGTGTTCTGAAAAGTAACAGGAGAAAAAACAAAAACCATTTCCATGCACACTTCTCTTGATGATATACAGACAGTTGTACACGTCTTAACCTCCAGTCCTGAGCTTCCAGTGCTTTACATGAGGGAATTTTCTCTCAACAGTTTCAAGGATGCCTTTTAACTTCAGGAAGACAGAAGATTAACCCACCTTGTTAAACAAACTATTATAACATGAACGTTAAATTGCACTTTTATTTCATGACACTTATCACATTCCTTTTTGTCTCGTCACGAAATCAAAAAGATAGTTTTCTTATAGCCTTATTTTTACCCCAGTTCCCTCGCTCTGGCTTTATGACAAATAGCTGAGAACACATGCCCATTGAAAAACATGAGATTCAAACAAACGTTCAATATCAAATTGTATCAATGCAAAGGGAACATAAGCAGAATAAAGAGCAAATTCACCATAAAGAGTCCATGTTGAAGCAAGACAGGAGGACCCCTCTGCCCTCCTAGATCCTTGTTACGTGAAGACAAGCGTTGAAGAGCTACCAAGTAACCATCTTTAGTTTGTACCTGAATAAAGTTAAATAATTTGATGAAGTCCACACGAAACGTAACTTTCATTAATTAAAAAACAACAAAATATTGACAGAATTTCACTAATTTCGCATACTCTTAAGAAAATCCCATTAAAGATTCTTTAAAAAAGAAAGAAAGAGAGCTAATCATGGAGAAAGATTAAGGCTTTGTTCGGATGATTAGCAACTAAAATACATAGTAAATAAAACTTGGATTTATTTACTATTAGTTCAAAAGCAAAAACTCTCCAAAATCAATTACTAATTCTATTCATTTCCTGAATCTACTTTCTTGCTAAACCAAACAAGCACCTCATGGCATTCTTGTAATTAGCTTCAAGATTGTGCCTATCTTTTATCAATCAATTCAGTCCAGAACGGAATTTCAAAGGTTAAAATGACTCAACTCCTCCAAAATTAAGAGCTTAGAGAGAAGGGGGTACAGTGTGTTCGGTGCAAGAATAACCGGCTGGTTTAATGAGCTGATTACACAGAGTCTCGTCCGGTGATCGGCGATGGAGATTGGCTTCGAAATTGAATTCTCCGGCGGCAGATGTGGAAATGAAAAGTGAGATTATTATTGCGAAAACGATCAGTAACATCCTCTCCATTATCGGGGATTGGAGTGGATAAGAAGGGAAGTGGCTTCGAGCCACGGGGTGTCGTCTGATTTCTGATGATGACGATGAGATGAGTGGGATTTTTTCTTGTTGGAATGTGTGATAATCGGGCCTTGTCCTAAGCGCTATATTAAGCGCGTTTAATACACACCCGGCTTGGATTTTTTAGGGGTAAAGCGATTTTAAGTTACTGAATTTACAGAATAACTTCTTTTTTACAACAGCAAATTTCTTTTTTTATCGCGGGTCAAAATTATTTTTATCATGAATCAAAACCATTGTGGAGGGTTGAAAATAAAAGCCCCAGCTAATGTTATAAAAAATAATGTTAACACAAAAAAGATTAAACATTATTTAGTCAAATAATAAAAAATACAGCAATCAAAGATAATTAAAAAAAAAATCAAATTTTCAAACAAAAATTTATGAAAATTAATATATATATATATATGAAACTAATAGCTAAGAGAATTTATGAAAATTAAATGATTATTTTACTCGAGGTCTATCGCATGTCAAGCTTGCTATTGAATCACTGAAAAATTGAATGACCTGCCCATCAATTTTTTTATATTTATTTTTTATCCAAAACTAATTAACTTAAAACAATATAAAAAAATTAATTTAAAACAAAAAAAATAATGAAAAACCAGTTAAACTAATGTGACAAACGTGGCCTACCTGGAGCTGCTGCAAGAACAAGCTATCCTAGTCAGAGTATTCGTCAAACTGACTAAACAGGTAAACACCTGACCAGATTCAATGAACCACAATACAGTTCGCGAAGTCCCGCAAATCTTACCATAATGTCCACCATGTATCACGCCTCCTCGTCCTGAAGTCTAATCTCTCCCTCCTTAAAACCCTCACTGCCACCACCGTCCACCAGATCAATATCGGTATAAAAATGGTATTCACAGAGTTCAGGCCACTGGACGAGAAATATTTAGTGGAGTACATTAAGGCCACTCCTGCTTTGTCAGATAAGATCGGCAACAATTTCGACGACTTGAAGATCAAAGAAGTTGGCGATGGAAATCTCAATTTCGTCTACATCGTTGTTAGCCCAGCTGGTTCTTTTGTCATCAAGCAGGTAAGTGAAGGAAATCAACTTGGGTTTTTTATTTTATGCGTAAAATCTTTGAGGGTTTGTTTTGTTGATGGAAGAGTGTAGGAAACGAAATGAATTTGAGCGATTGATTCTGTAACTTGAAGCATCTTGAACAAGCAATATAAATATATATATATATATATATATATATATATATATATATATATATATATATAAATAGTAACGTGTTTCACTTCTCCAGTATAAATGTGAATACCACAATGAATTAGTGTTGGTATGCAAAGATATATTAAACGGCCAGCTAATTTTATCTCCCATATAAACTCATTGATTTTGCTTTAAATTTGGCATTTCACTGTCTATAATACCAGAAGGCAGATTCAGTTTGATCAGTTAATTGTTGAGCTTTCCAATTCAGATTATTTGTTCTTGTTCTAATCTGGTAGTGTTTATGGTCAGGCAATTCCATACATACGTTGTATTGGAGAATCATGGCCAATGACTAAGGAAAGAGCATACTTTGAGGCATTGACACTTAGAGAGCATGGCCGATGGAGCCCTGAAAATGTGCCTGAAGTTTATCATTTTGACCGTATTATGTCTGTGATTGGTATGCGATATTTGGAGCCCCCACATATAATCCTGAGAAAAGGGTTGGTTGCTGGAATTGAGTATCCATTGCTAGCAGAACACATATCAGATTATATGGCAAAGACTCTTTACCACACATCGCTTCTTTTTCATACTACCACTGAGCATAAACACAACGGTGAGTTATTCTACACTGTTGTTTATCATTTGTTTTTTGTTATATTTGATTTCTCGTTGGTGCAATGAACATAGCGACCTTGAAGAAATGTGCTGATGTGCTCACTTCAAATGCTCAATGCAGTTGCTGAATTCTGTGGGAACGTGGAGTTATGCAGGCTTACTGAGCAGGTTGTTTTCTCTGACCCTTACAAAGTATCCGAATATAACCGCTGGACTTCCCCTTATCTTGATCGTGATGCTGAGGCTGTCCGTGAAGATAATATTTTAAAGCTTGAAGTTGCTGAGTTGAAATCCAAGTATTGTTTTCATTTCAGTAGCTCATTCATTTCACAAGACATGCCAGTTTTTTCCACTTCTTTTAATTTGATTGTATGATTTACTAGAGTTTTTTTTTTTTCTCATAGGTTTTGTGAGAGAGCCCAAGCCTTAGTACATGGAGATCTCCACACTGGATCCGTCATGGTTACCCATGAATCTACTCAAGTTATAGATCCAGAATTTGCATTTTATGGTCCCATGGGTTTTGATATTGGAGCTTTTATTGGAAACTTGATATTGGCTTTTTTTGCTCAAGATGGACACGCTGATCAAGGGAATGACCGAAAAGTATGTCTTAAGTTTCTACTCTGTTTTTTATAATATATTTCTTTCTTAGTTTCAAATGCTTTATCTTCATAAACTCCATTTATGCATCCATTCAAAATATCTTATTCCTCTCTTTAATCATGGGATATGCTTCTCATAGGTCGTGTGTTAATAAACGAGGAGGTTGTTTCGGTTTCTTTATGAACTAGAAGGCACAGCTACAGCCTTTCTTGTGGATTTTACTTTGTAATATTTATATTTATTGGAGCATTAGTTGTTTGTTGAGGCTTATCTCTGAAAGTTGTACTCGCATGCAGACATATAAAGAGTGGATTTTGAGGACAATTAAAGAGACCTGGAGTCTTTTCTACAAGAAGTTCACTGCACTGTGGGACGAGCACAAGGATGGCTCTGGTGAGGCATATCTTCCAGGAATTTATAATAACCCTGAGCTTCATCAGCTTGTACAGAGAAAATTCATGCAAGACTTGTTCCATGACACCTTGGGATTTGGTGCGGCCAAAATGATAAGGTGAATTGACAGGTTCCCATTTTGTTCACTGTAGTTTCTTTATTCTTGTTCTTAAAGTCCTTGTTCAAGCTTCGGATTTTTGGTGTTCTTCCCCGAGCTTGAGCATCCAAAACTAATTAACTTATTGTAGAAAAAATTATCTAGTTCCAGAGAAAGTAAATGCTATGCGTGAATCTTCTCATTGGGAATTGAAGAAATGGCTGAAAATTGAAAATAAACTGTTATTATGTTTGATCATGTCCTATCCTGTCTGTTTTTGGAAAGTTATGCCTCCCTTGTTTCACCATGGCACTTTTATGAGATGATGTATGAGACCACATCATCCTATATGTTTCCAGGGCATGCTCTTTCGTATTGTAACTTTCAGCATTGGATTTTAGATTTTCGATATGATGTATTGTTTTAAGATCAACTAAATGGCTTGATTCCCAACTAATCAGGGAAAACTGCATGGCAATGTCCTCATCCTTTGTCCCATCTAAAGCCACTAAATAGATCATTAAAGTTCGCTGGGACTGGGATTATTTAGGAAGTCTAAACAGGGGGGACATCTTATGTTTGGAAGCAAAATTTGAGATCGATCAGCTCAGCTTTTGGTTTTGAGGCATCAGTGCGACTCATTTAGATCATGTGATCTATTAAACGAATGATCAGCTCTCCATCATTTGTAGTTTGAATATGCTTGACCTGTGGGAAATCTGGTTATAACTTGTCTCATAGCGGGAAAGTGCAATTTTACAGTCACTGATTCACTCTTATCTCTATTTTTTTGTGTAAAATTACAATAAAAATCCTAATTCTTGAATATATTAATTTCAATGCCACAACATCACTGATTTGAATCTGTGTGGCAGGAGAATTGTTGGTGTAGCTCATGTGGAGGATTTTGAATCAATTCCTGACGCTAGCAAACGAGCCCAATGTGAGCGGCCGGCTCTTGACCTGGCGAAGATGCTTATCAAGGAAAGGCGAAAATTACAGTCCATAGATGAAGTTGTATCAGCCATTCAGCAACTGCAGTGATGACATACTTAGGGGTAAAAATTTGCTTCAAATGTTGGAGCTTTGTGTAACCTATCTTCACATTTTCCTCGTAGTAAAACTTATTAAACTGTAAACTTATCAGACTGTCAGTTTCCTCTTGAAAGATGGAAATAAATATCTAATGTTTTTGTCCCCTGTAAGAGTCTTTTACAATTTTCTTCACTCTTTCCATTTTTACTTTTTCAAGAACAGCTAAATAATTGGATGACTTTAACACGTGTGTAGATTCATGTGAGCAGCTGATAGAAACTCAATTTTGCTGTGTCAAGGCCATGCCTTTTCTATTTGACTGTCTCAGGCCATGCCATTACCAATTTGAAAGCAAAGGGCAAAATGCACACCGGCTTTTAAATTGGGTTAGCGGACGGATGCGTACTTGTATAAAAATATTTCACTGTCGTGGTCGATCACAATCATGGCATTGCAATTAAAAGCAAGAAATCAATGTTACAGAAAGGAAGCCAATTCCAAAGGCATCCTTGCTTAGAAGTTGGCACTGCAATAGTCCAAGGATATATATTGATGCGAGCAGTTCCAAGCGTGCAACCTTTCATCATTTCAGCGATTAGCAAAGTTGTTCTATTTTCCGTGCTCGGTAGTCTATCCAAAGCTCATCAACAGTCTTCCCCAGCAGATCAACCAGGTACAGAGCACTAAAACTTGTTCTCATCATCTTGTTAAGGTCAGCCACAAATCCATTTCTAAGATCAGTACAATAGTCCAAAAACCTAGCTGTAATATCATACCCTTGATCGCACCTATCACCCTGCCCTGGCTGCACCCAGTGACTAGGTGCATAATTAGCCTTTAACCTTACAAAATCAGCAATCCCTTCAATCAGTCCTACTGGATTTCTTCCGTTACCGTCCCATTGCCATATGGGTTTCATTTCATGGTAAAGCACCCCGCCAACCTCTCTTTTTAGATCACCAGGGTAGTTCTCTATTAGTTGCTGCTGACATGAATCCTATTGTTGTCAGCGTATCCAATACCATCCATGTCTATTATGAAGAAGGCAACCCTTTGGACATTTTCTCCATCTGCTGGGTCAGTCTGGTGGAAGTTCCTCCATGTGAACGCGGTCACACGTGCTAGTATTTGCTTGCTATAATCCACCCCGATATCTCTGGTGAAACGGGCTCCACCAGCCGTTGCACTAGCGTTGTTGGTGACAGTGTAGACTGTGCAAATCAAAGCCTTGTGACATCCAATACGATAGAGGATGAATATTAAAGAAGAGGAGAAAAATCAGAAGAAAAGGTTGTGTAATTTTCTTTACCAATTTAAGGTGTTTTTGTTTTTGTAGTCCAACTGTATTTTAAAAGAAATTAATTTTTTTTATTTTAAATTATTTTGTTATTATTTTAATGGATTGATATCAAAAATAAAATTTAAAAAATAGAAATATATATTATTTTAATATATTTTCAAAAAACAAAAACCAATTTAAAAATCAATTTCTACCGTCTATACAGTAAAGTATTGAAAAGCATGCCTGATCAAAAGGAACATGAATTCTAACTTAAATAAACCGCTCTTTTGAAAATAATAAAACAAAATAATAACTTAAATAAGAAAATCGCTTTATTATCTGTGATGGGAGTTATTTCTTTTTCAGATTTAGTATCAGAACCTCTAAGCTCACAATGAAGGGGGGAAATGAAAAATAAAAGCAATTATATATATATGTTTGTTTTTTTCCCTAGATCTGAGTAACTTGAAACAACATTAATGGAGATGATCCACCAGGATAGTCAAAGATAATTATATGCAAAGGTATATTTCAAACCTTTTGAATACATGACAAAATAGATACATGTTAATTTTGGTTTACATGCTAACTTAAATTAAGGTTTTGTTGCGGGGAAAGCTTTGATGTCTATTACGACCGGAATTTTAAAACAATGTTGTTAATGTGTTTCTTTATTGAGATGACGTGTACAATGAAGATTTATATTCTTAGTATAGTATGTTTGTGACAATGTTTCAATTTAGATTTTTAATTAAAAAAATAAAAAATAATAATTTAGTTATTCTTTTAAACACAAAACAAACTGAATTGTAGAATTTTATTGTGACGTGAGCTGGGTGTCATACTGGTATAAAGATATGGAATTGTCATCTGTCAATTTTCACAGAAAGATTTCATGCAAATCACGTACGTAGGAGTCTTGCATTCATGGATAACTTGAGAGATGTTCTACTTGTTTTTCCATGGTTAATGATTTTGCTCATTCGCGTCTGTGAGATTTGTGGTCCAACAGCTAGCAAAATGAAAACGGCACCTGAAAACACAGACAACGTTTATGTTCTGACGTCCATGAAACAATTGTTGCCAGTCTGAAAGGATCTTATTCAAATTTTATTTAGGATATATATTTTGATCCGAGCTGCTAAAAACACAAAATTTCATAGATTCTGCTCTTAATTAGCCAAGCTCTTCTATTGCCCGTACCGGGCCTTGTAGTCTGTCCAGAGCTGATCAACGGTCTTCCCTAGCAGATCAACAAAGTACTGAGCACTATAGCCAGTCATCATCTTCTTGTTAAGCTCAGCAACAAACCCATTTCTAAGATCATTACAATAGTCCAAAAACTTAGCCGTAACATCATAACCTTGATCCCACCTGTCACCCTGCCCTGGTTGCACCCAGTGACTAGGTGCATAGTTCGCCTTCAACCTTACAAAATCAGCAATCCCTTCAATTAGTCCACCTGGGGCTTGTCCATTACCATTCCATTGCCATATGTGTGTCATTTCATGGTAAAGTACCCCAGTGATTTCTGTTCTGACATCACCTGAATAACTTGCTATATAACTGTCGCTAACATGGATTTCATCGTTGACTGAGTAGGCAACCCCATCCATGACATCTATGAACAAGTTGACTGTTTGAATATTTTTTCTGTCCGCGGCATTACTTTGCTGGAAGGTCTCCCATATGAAATCTGTAGCAGATGCTAGAGTTTGCTTGCTGTAATCGACCCCGATGTCCGTGATGAATCGGGCTCCACCAGCAGTTGCAGTAGCTCTGTTGGTGACAGTGTAGTCCACTGCTGAGACGGTGTTGATTGCTAGGAGTACTAGCAAAGAGAGGACATAAACATGGCGAAACATGGTCAAGCAAGTTGGGTAGTGAAACAGGTTGATTTCTTATTGTTGTGTTTGATTTGTGCAGGGTACGTATTTGTCGTAGCAATCTATATGGTTTATATAGATAATCAGGTAGGAAGAAATTTTAAACTTCAATGAACAATTATCAATATTTATTCATAAAAAAAGGTGCATATGAAAACCAAAAATCAAAAAATCATTTCTAAGTGAGGACTTTTGACTAGGCTCTCTGCCGACCTCGAACTCGAAAATTCAAAAACTGTAATTCAATTAGGCGGGCAACAGTGTCGCCCACAATATTTGACAGTCTCCTCTATAAACTGAAGTGAACAGCCACATGAAAAGAATAGGTCCCGGAAATTAACAGCCAACTCCTAAGAAATGTACGAGTAGAGGAAAACCTTATCTCAGATCCATGTCTCTGCATGGAGGAGTCCGAGACCCCTGGCCACTCAAAGTTAGAAAATATTAATGTGGCATTCATCCTTGTTCTTTCTAGCATGCATCCCGACAAGACAGAGGCCGCTTGTGTTATTATCCTTTGAATATGCTACCCAATTTGTATATCAAGTAGGTAAATTATAGCTTGAATTCAAGTTATCATGAATACCTAATAAATACATTAAACTTAATCAAGTCAGGTTCGAGTATAAAAGATTCATAGCTGATTTTCTAAAAATTAGCCACGGCATTACATGCTATAGAACACTTTTTAATTTATTCTATGAATTAGACCCAAATAAAATTTCCATTCGAATTATAGATTCTTTAATTTGTATTACCAGATGAGCAAAAGAGGATATTTTACTATTCCATCCCTTTAGCCCGAACCAATGGGCTCTAGACCACATAGTAATGGAGGTAGTTTTCTTCCAATCGTCATGTAATCCCCAAGACCTCCTTTTCAGGATTTGTGAGCAAAGCACGAGACCGCTTTCTGAAAATTCTAAATCTTAACTGTTTGGGTATTTTCTTAAGACAGACTTGGAAGACCATATATATATATATATATATTTGATTGTATCTCTAACCAAAAATTCGATCGCACTTATCCTTTACATGCATTATAGTTTTTTTTTTATATAAAAAAATTATATATAAAGAGCAACAGTTTTAATTTATATAAAAAAATTAAAAAATAATCTATAAAAATATAGATTATATATGTTATAAATAATAAAGTTTAAAAGAATATTTAAAAAAAATATTTATTCCATATTGAAAAGATATTATGTTAGTATATTATCTTTTTAAGTTGAAGTATTTAAATCAAAAATATTTTTTATTCCACATTGAAAAAATATAACTTTTTTTCTTGTGAACATAGAGCATATATATATACTAAAAGGTTCCAAATCCTACATTGAAAAAATAAAATATTCTTTTAGTATTTATTTTGAGAACTTTAAAAAGGGTTAATAATCAACTAAAAAATATAAAAAAGAGGTCTCTAGCAAAAAAAAACATATTTGAAAAAAAAAATTTCAACCTGGTTTTGTTGAGTTGCCCAGGTCACAGCTCAACCAGGTTTTGCCGGATTTTTGCTCATCACGGTCTTTTGTCTTATCCGGACCGGTCCAGCCACCAGGTCGAACAAGTCCCAAGTCAACCCGTTAGGCTTATTCCGAATTTAATAACTATGTTTTCAGCTCTATAAAACCAAATCTATATAAAAGGGCAGGACAACACAACACTCTGATCAAGCAAAGAGAACACCATCATGGCTTGCCTATCTATCTTCCTCGATTGTCTTCTAACCCTAAATGACATCAGTTTCTATGGAAAAGAATGCATCGCAAGTGAAAATATGTGTCCAACAGTTTCAATTATTAAAAATAATATTATTTTTATTATAAATATTATAATTTTTATTATAATTAATACTATTCATATAATAATTAATAAATTTGTAGAAAATATTATTACTATTGAAAAACAATAATAGATTTGTTTTAAAGGGTCAAATTAAGAATTATTATTACTATTGTTATTATTGTTATTGTCATTACCAGATTTTAAAAAAAAAACATTATTACTACCATCAAAGCAAAACATAAATTTTTTTTAAAGATTGAAAAATATAAGAACTTTGACATACAAGTTAAATATTAAACTAAATATTATTGCTATATAAAAAAACATAGATTTGATTTTAAAGGTAAAATCAATTATTATTTTTTTTTCTCTACTTCAAATTAATATTTTTTTCTTAATTCATATTATGATGTTTTTGTATTTTTTTTTATGTGATTATATAAAAAAATATATTTTTAAAAATAAAAAATAGTATCTCAATATATTTTTAAAAAATATATTTTATGATATTTCCAATTTTATTTTTTTTTCTCTCTTGAAATTTTTTTTCTTTTCTCTTATTGATTTTTTTTCACACTGTAAGAGGAAATAAATTAATATGACTTTTTTTATATTATACAAAAGTTGAGTGATGATAATTTGTTTTTTCATTTCAGGTTGGGTTGAATTTTCTTATTAAAGCATGTTTGGTTTTGCGTTTCAAAAATACTTTGAAAAAAAATTGAATTTTTTTTATTGTTTTCTTTACTTCAAATTAATATTTTTAATATTTTTGTATTTTTTTTAATTTTGTTTTTATATATATTGAGATTGGATCTGGCTGCGCAGCCACACCCTAGAAGAATATATTAAGTTGGGTTTTGCCTGGCAGGACTCATTCGAGTTAGTCCTGCCCCCAGAAGGACCCAAAATAGCTATGGGTCCAGCCACCGTAAGACCCATCAGCCTTGGCTCCTACTGCGAGCAGGACCAATAAATAATTTTTTTTCTTTTCTCTCATGTAATTTTTTTCCATACAGTAAGGAGGAAATAAATTGATAGAATTTTTTTATATTGTTTAAAAGTTGAGTGATCATAATTTTTTTTCATTTGAGGTTGTGTTGAATTTTCTTATTAAGGCATATTTATTTTTGTATTTCAAAAAGTATTTGAAAAAAATTAAAAAATTTTAATTTTTTTCTCTAATATATCTTATTAAAGTTGATGAAGCTCTTTATAAATTTTTAATTCACATCATATACTTTATATATTTGTATTATATAAGAGAATTTTTGAACAATAAAATTCATTAAAAAATAATTTATAAATATTATAATGGAATATTATTTTGGGTAATATAAGATATTTTAATTTTATAACATTAGTGTATGAGATTTAAAATTTTATCAATGTTTTATTGTCTTTTTAGATTTTTTATTTAGTAGTTTTGAATTATATGTATTATTAAATACATAAATAAATTATGTGTTGGGTCATGTCCTTAGCAGGACCCATTAGAGTTGGGTCATGGTGGGGGCATGAACCAAAATAGCTTTAGGTTCGGCTGCACAACAGGACACAATAAATTTGGGGACCCAAAAGCACTAGGTCTGGACCCAATTCTCTTAGGTCCTGCGCCAGGACTCAAGGCTAATGGGTCATGCGTCAGGACCCAAGACTTTTATTATAAGTAAAAGTATTAATATAAAAAATATTCTTATTTGTGTTATAAAAATTATTATTTTTATTATAATTAATATTATTAATATAATAATGAATAAATTAAAAATATTCTTATTTGTATTATAAATATTGTTATTTTTTTTATAATTATTGTTATGGTTATTAAAAATATTATTATTTTTCTTATAAATATTATTATTATATTTCTCTTGAGTCCAGCGTCATGACCCAAGGTTCTTAGGTCTTAGGTTTTTTGTTTTATAAATATTATTATTTTTATTATAATTAAAAGTATTAATATTAAAAATAGTATTATTTGTGTTATAAATATAACTATTTTTTTATAATTAAAAGTATTAATATTAAAAATAGTATTATTTGTGTTATAAATATTATTATTTTTATACTAATTAAA
>Ga0307514_10002923_pt1 | contig 17019 bp, 19 predicted proteins | sample 16_EM_MG_FD_203088 | JGI IMG/M metagenome (GOLD analysis project Ga0307514, IMG submission 203088) | Populus trichocarpa ectomycorrhiza microbial communities from riparian zone in the Pacific Northwest, United States - 16_EM | ecosystem: Host-associated > Plants > Roots > Unclassified | place...
CATACGCTACTTAACAGTGCGTGGGGGCTAAGTTAAAGAGCCAGAAATATGCAACTACGAAACTGCAGACAAGCCCTTTGAGTAAAACCAGTTTATGTAGACTACACATGGAGATGCGTGTATGGTTCAAGGCTAGGTTTTCGCAAATCGGGGAATTTCGCGAATTGACCTTGCATGAGGCTGACCAGTCTATTATCTCTCAATTCGCGAACGGCCTCGGCTTCGCGATAACAATTGTTGATACTACGTACTAGGTACGTGTGTATAGCGGGACTCTGCACCAAACCCTCATAACTTGGTATGTATGGATATACATATACTTCATGTACATGTACCTTTGCTTTATTCACGTATATTTCCGAATGTGCTCGTCTTTCAGGAGGTGCACCTTAAATCATTAGCGTAATTTAAGATAATTAGGAAATGTGGGAACCCCGAGAGGTACTGCAATGGCTGGTACTAACCCATTCTGGTCCCTTGGGAACAGACGTACGGTTAGTCTCTAAAACCCCATTCTGGCTGCATGTGGTGCATAGTCTCTGCATATGTCGGGATTATGCCTGCATACTCCGCATATGCCCCCCCTTGGCCAATTTGTCCTCGGTCTTGTGTTGGAGAAAGGCCCAGAGTTCGAGTCCCAACTGCGCCGCCAAGTTCTGTAATTTCTTTATCATTTCTTTCATGGGGTATGGGGTCAGGATTTTCATTAGTTCGGGAGGCAGGGTGTTTATGCTCCACCAAACCTGCAGGAACGGGGCCGTCTCATAGCCAAGCCCAAAATCCAAAATGTTAACTCGTATGAAGCTGAGGGTAAAATGGCTCCCAATCGAGGCCTACAATTTTGATGAGGGAAAGGTGCGGAAGTGCCATGTACAGTATATACCTATCACTTTGCATATGTACCAAACCCTTGATGACAGCCACTATGCTACGAGGTATAGAGCTATAGAGACTCTAATAGCGACTCTGGGATGGCTTTGTAAATCTCTTGTAGCACATCTGTCACTGCTTTCTTCACTGCTGCTGGCCGTCCAGGCATGCCGTGTTGGAATATTCCCGCCTTCGGGTGCAAGGAATATAGCAGGAACCCTAAAAGGGGAAATATGGCAGGACAAGGATCCCAATGAGGAAAGTTGAAGGAATAGGAGCGCTGGATTTTCGCCTGTAAATAGAGTTTCCTGCCTACTAGAGTCAAGACCTTTGAAGTATTACACTAGCTCAATAAAGCTCTTGCATAGTTACCACGCTACGGCTACAATTCCGCGATTACAGCTTGTATTCTTACATGCCATCCATGGATGGCCCGGAACCTGCATGCGAGCCACCTCGGCTATACATCAATCAAGTCCAAGGCTGCTCTGAAATTTTCTTTGGATATCCTGTATGCTTCCCATTCTCATGGGCAATATGACACTTGATGAATAATGATACAGTAGACTTGGGTTGATCAATATTGCAATTCATTGATATCCCCATCCCTGATCATATGCAACAATAATCTTGCCTTTCTCAAAGCCAGTCTGCTTGTTCTGTTTATCCACTGGTGGTGGGTATTGGTTAGCTTGCAGAGTGCATCGACGTCTGAGGTGTCGGCACCGTGGAGTTGACATGGGAATTGAATAAACGTTCCGCGATTTTATGGAACACTATCTACCTGCATGTAGGTATAGTACTTACGGAGTAGACTATTCGTACATGTATTGATTGGTACGCAAAAAATTACATGCAAAATCTGCCGCCTGCATTTCTATGTAATTTTCAGCGCGTGCCATATTAGTGCCTAATTAAATAATTCGCTAACGAGCCCGGGAATGGCACCATGAACCACAGTAACGAATTTCACTACCTTTCGTTTTATCCGAAAGACGGGAATCCTTTGGCAATGGTTGAGCAGTGGGCCCAGTGTGCGGTATACATAGTTCAAAGCTACGAGGTACAGCAGATAAATAATACTTACTGATTTTGTTATATATATCGCTATTTTTGGGTGATGGGCGAGTGTACATACCCTAAAAGTACTTGCTCTTTGTGGTTGGACTAGCCACAGCACTACCGGTACAAGTTCTTCAAGTTATGGCATAGGGAATCAGCTGGGTATACAAGCATCATTTAGCCGCAGAGGACTGGAGGGGGCAGCTGCACGAAGATGGTGTGGTAAAATTGGATGATGCATGTAGCTGTATCATGGTTCTGGGAGAGCATTTACAGATACACCCATGGGGGAACGTACCAGGATTGCACTCTGCCTAAGCACATGTCGATAATTTCGAGAGTCTGGGTCCGATCAGATCTAAATGCATGTACAGATCCACATCAAGAGGACATCCAACCAATTGCTTCTTCTCATGGTCTACCAGCTGATAGGAATTTCTCAGCATTCCTTAAGGCTGTCGTCACTCAGCTTAGAGGACGACGGGTGTAACGGCAGAGCAGATGCATGCAGCAAAGTAGTTGGTTTCATTTTCCCGAGATCTAGGACCACGGCACCAATACTGCAGGTTTCTATCAAGCTTAGCCGAGACCATATACCTACGCACAGACATGAATGTCCTATACATGTGCTAGGTAATGTCTCACCCATACTTAGTTGTTATTCTGGAATCCAGGTACCTGTGCAGATGCGTTTGACACAATTGAGTACTCCGTACGGTAGGTATAATTATTACGACACGTTAATATTTTCCTATAAAGCCCAGAGCAGTGTCCTCGACTGCCCTGGCGAATACGGAAACTACCTTGGGCAGCTTATTATTGGGTATTCAAGATGACAGTTTTCGCAGGCCTTTTTGGTGAGACAACCTCAGAGGACTTTTGGCCATACTATTATCTAACTTCAGTCTTGTTTCATGTTCCAATTTCTTTGTTGATCCGTGGGATTTTGTTGCCATTGGGTCTCTTGTACCCAATTTGCTTAGTGGTATACAGGCTCTACCTCCATCCACTTGCGCGATTTCCCGGTCCTAAACTCGCGGCGGTGACCTCCTGGTATGAATTTTATTTGAATGCTGTTAAGGATGGTCAAGCAACTCACAAAAGGAAGGAATGGCATGAAAAATACGGTGAGTGATTCCTCATAGATGAATGAGGTAAGTGAACTGACCCAAGTTATGGACTAGGCCCGGTTGTACGAATTAACCCGAATGAAATTCACATTACGACGCCTACTGCATATAATGAAATCTATCTCAAGACAAAACCCGCGTTTAATAAATATTATCCATTTTATCGCATGTTTCTTGCTGATACTGCCTCAATTGGTATTATGGACAACCATGCCCATCGAGCCCGCAGGGAGCTTTTGACACCACTCTTTTGCCGCCAGAATGTTATCGACATGGAGCGTGTAATTTGGAAGACGGCCTACACTCTCTGCGACAAGCTTCAGGCTTACACGCCTCAGTCTGGGCAACCACAAGCGAGCAGGAAAATTGGTACTAAAGTGCTATTCAAGATGTTGACGAGTGATATTATCAGTGATTTTTGTTATGGTAAAAGCTTCGAATCAGTTGAGAAGGTTGAAATGGAAACTACTATGGCAGGGGTCGATAAGGCCATCCCTCCAAGATTTATCAGGGCCATGGCCGGAGCTGCTCAGGGGTTTTGGTTTATGCAGAGGTTCTGGAGGCTCCATCTTTTTCTCGTCAATTTACCAGACTGGTTTGTGGATACTTTCCACATGGAATCATCTTTGGGAATGCGGGATTTGATGTCTGTAGGTTGTCTTCATGTTTTACGCTCAATAGCGGTGCAAATACTCACTCGAAGTCTGATACCTAGGAATGTATGGCACACATTGATCACAGTATCCTAACCGGAGAGGGAAAGCACAAGAACCTATTCAGTCAACTTCTCTTTCCCTCTACAATTCAATACGATTCTCAAGGCAGCAAAAGGCAGGCCTATAAACAGCCTACGACGAAGGAACTGCTGGAAGAAGCGATTACAGTCATGGGAGGCGGTGTCGAGGAAGCAAGTAATGCCATGATGTATGGCATTCACTTCATATTGACAACAGACAGCGTCTCTGAGAAGGTGAAGAAAGAATTACGGCGCATATGGCCGGATAAGAATTCTCCAATTACCTTTCTAGAACTAGAGAGGTCGGGCTACTTTGTGGGTACACCATGAGAGGAGCTATAGGCCCAGTTGTTGACGTTGGCGTCTTACCAGATGGGATGCATCAAGGAGATCATTCGCATGAGCATACCTGTGCCAGGGAAGTTGCCGAGAGTAGTACCGCCTGGGGGATTTAACGCTGATGGATGGCACATCCCAAGTGGAGTAAGTTGAGCATGATGCATCTCTCAGCTCGACCTCACCTGCCATAGGCTTTACTAATTACGAATATATTAATTTCTAGTCAATCATTTCCATGTCAGCGAACATGCAAAACTTCCATCCTGAGATCTGGGATAAACCAAACCAGTTTATTCCGGAAAGATGGCTGGAGAAGGATGGGACACCGCGCCGGGATATAGATAGGAATTTGTGCTCCTTCTCAAAGGGCAACCGGATGTGCTTAGGTTCCAAGTAAGTCTTGTTTCCTCCTGTTTGACTATATATTGTGCATTGTCCAACCAGATCTCTAGTCTTGCCACTGCTGAACTTTATATTATTTTGGCCACACTCTTTCGGCGGTTTGATCTGGAGGTTGTCAAGGAAGACACCGACATGCGGTGGGCGGATAGGGTCGCAGCCCAATCCGTAGGAGAACTTGTGTTGGTAGTGAGAGAGGGGGACTCTGGTTAGCTTGTATTGGTCTTGGGGGCTAATGCAGCCTCCAGGCAGCATTGGTAGCTTCAGAGTTGCGGTGCCTTGTATATACACACTCGCAAATATCGACTCTAATAACATCTGCATAAATATGACTTGAATGGCTTAAATGACCTTTGAAAAAATCAACTCCTTCTCTTATCGCCTTTTCATAGTTCTTCATGGATATTATGTTATTTATACAATTTTACATTAAGTGGTTGCATACCCGTGGGCCCGAACTCCTAAAGATCTCTGGGGTGGTACTTGGGGTGCTAGTTTATAGTTTGTAACAATCCCGGTCGCTCGATATTGACCGGCATTATCCTCCGTGATTTCATTGTTAACAATTTCTACTCTTGCTGCACTAAGTTTATACTTGCTCATTGCCAACAAGCATTGGCCCCACTAGTATATGGATTAGCCATGGGGATACGTTGCGTAGTCCGTAAATACAGAGTGCTTGGGTATATATGTAGTTGTTGAGTTCACGAGGCTAATACTATGCGAGTGATTTCGCTTCAAAAAAATGAGATACCTATTTACACATGTTATCTACCCGGAATCGACGTGACACCAATCCTAACATCATGATGACAACATATATCTTCTTAACAGTAATTGATGTCTCGCCCTTCTCCACCATACCAGGCCCAGGCCGAATTCCTTCTCCATTCATAAGTCCTGGCTGGCCATGTATCACAATGCATGTAAGTATCCACAGTACTAGTACGGAGCAGGCGACTATCCTACATGGCGCCAGTTCAGGCCGGCCCACACAGCCCTTTGCTCCAGTCCAGTTCCACTGCCAGCGGTGAATCCATAGGCATACTACTACTATGTAGTGTTATATCCCTCGATTAACCAACCCACTAATGGATAACAGAATCTGAACCAGAATTCGCTTAGGGTTTGCAATTCAACCAGGAGATGTGTGCCTGTGGAGACTAATACCTACCACACATCTTGTGGTGGGAGGGCGCCCCCTTGTGGGAAGCAGTGCAAGGGCAACTCATGCACTGAAGAGGCGATTCAGGAGAATACAAAATTACCACCCGGTAAGCTCCTCCCGATCCGCGCAGCAGGTGTATTAGTTAGTCTCATCCTGACGAGGACATGGAAGGAGTTAGAGGACTCTCCCTGGTGGATTGGATGGTGTCTGAAGCATGAGGCGAGGCACTGAGGGCCTGGGGGTCAGGGATATGATGGAAGTATGGAAGTTACTCTGGTGGACCCCACAAGCCATAGATTAGTGTTTTCTAGGCAGACTAGCCAAATATTCAAAAATATTTACATACAACAAGACAATATATTACTCAAGTATATTCAGGATTCATATACAATGCCGCCGAAATCCCAAAAACCACCAGTAAACATTGATCCACTTGCTCCAGTATCAGCATATCAACCGCTTTAAGTGCGATAATTCTTTCGTGTATATAGCTAGATACCATATATAGCTAGTCTGCCTAGAAAACACTAATGCACTGTCTCAACGACCTAACAGATACCAATATTCTGACCTTTCCGGGGCAGCTGGGAGGGGACCAAAAATCCCTGGTGGTCTGTATGAGTCTGTTAGACTCGACAGGGCGGTTAGCCGGTGCCGGTCCCGCGACACTGAGAGGTGCTTACCTAGCGATGAGCTCAAGATACGATATCAAATGCGTGCACTCCAAAGATACCATAGAAACTGCCGGATAAGACTGTATAACCTGATAAGACCGTACCTGTAAGTAAGACCGTACGTTTTAGCGGGTAGGCGAACCCCAGGGAAAGCACTGTGAATCAGACTGTATGCTAGAAGCTATGTGGCCTTAAATGCAGTATGAATTTTGACGGAAGTAGTAGAACCTCAGTATACCGACCTCAAAATTGATCAATACCTTGCCTCAAATGCTTATTTCACACCAGCGCCCAGGTCCGTCGTCACTGTCTACAGTAATTAGACCACGAAATACGAAATTTTTACGCTTGAACTTAAATAAATCTGAGCCAGTACTTGCATCAGAATCAACAGAGGATGCGACAGTTCGCCAGCTACAAGGCCTTGTCCAAGATCAACTTCCTAAACGTCGAGTACAGTATCCTAAAGAGTTTAAGCTTGGCGTTATCTCCTACTGGCGAGATGCCAAAGCAAAAGGTGTCTCTAAGTATGCAGTTGCCAAACGCCTACGGATTTCAGAAAAAATGTTACGAGAGTGGATAGCAAAGGAGTCAGACATCTTAATTCAGCGCAATGGCAATGGACAGCGGAAAGGTATTACAGGGCGTGTAGCAAGCCTTCCACAGATAGAAGACTATTTACATGAACATTTTTTGAAGCTACGAGTACAAGGAGGTGAAGTAAAGCGTCAATATTCGAGGCCTAGTCAACTATCAAGTTCAATTGCCAGTCACCACCCCCGACATGAATCCTTCAGATCCAATTCTGATAGTGACTCGGATGAGTCCACTACTTCTTCTTAGCTTGGTCAGTTAGATTTAGGGCGGAAGTCATGGGTTAGGAAAATGCTCTGTATATAAGACCGTAGCTATAAGTAAGACCGTATGTTTTTTACTGTAAAGCTGCCGTACCGAGTTTAAGACTGCAGTCTTATCCGGCAGTTTCTACGGTATAAGGACTCATTCACTTTAGTCACGAACTGCTACGCTTGCCCTCGAGTCCCACTGGGGGCCTTTAGTGGTTGAAATGCAGCTGGGGGCAACTCAGGGACCATGGGCAGTCTACCAAATGGCCATCTGTGCCAGAACTATCGAAAATACAGACAAAAGTCCTGCTACGGAGGTGCATTCGATAGGGTAGTAGTATTGGTGGTGGTGGCAACCTATGCAACTGAGTCCTGTTGTCAAACATTTTTGTATTTAACTGGGGCCGAAGGAGCAAGGACCAGCGGAGTAGGTGCCCTAGAGAGCCGGGATGCGGGTAATGGTTTGCAAAAAATATATATATAAAAATACACATCTTGTCATTATCTTCACACCGATATCAACACTTATGTACCCGTAGCTACTCCATTACATCCAGGCTCAGGTCAAGTACTGCATCCACTGGCGAACAAAGGTCCATGCCATTTTTCAAGACATAGACCGAGCTCACGTTAAAGCCACTTGTTTTTGACCCTGTATATATATTGAATTTCCTGCGTGAGCTCGGCCTATGTCTTGAAAAGCGACATGGACCGTTGTTTGCCAGTGGATGCGGTACCTATCTCTCGTCGATCCCACCCTGACTGTCTGCCGCAAAGTGCAAGATGCCGAACATTACTTAAATAGGGGTAAAAATCTGGAGCGCACGTGCTACAACTAGACTAGGTAGGCAACGTGCTACTGGTTGTACTAGTATGTTACACTAATGATACGTAGGATTTCGTTTTAGGTATGGTGCATCCGTCGAGATGTGTCGCTGAAACATACCGGTAATCCAGGACAGTTTAAGGGGAGGACTTGACTGGCACTAGCAAAGAATGGGCTGGAGAAGAGGTTTCTATCCCATGGCTGGTCCGCAGGGGTCGATTTATCGCCCACACCAGCAATATAAGCTTGGCACGCATAATACTATTGAACAGCTGATAAAAAAGTCAAACATTTGCAAGAATTCCGTCATCCGAAATAAAGAAAATAATCAATAACACCTTCAAGTAGGCAATAGGCTTCATACAGCGTGGGAGGTAGGATGTCCGAATGGAATGTAATTAAGCTATGTGTTGCTATCGAGCTCAAGCTGGGTATTGCGATATTGTAGGCTCAATCTCAAATATGGCTTGTTCTTGATTTCTAACTCTCACGGTATATCAATAGCTTGAACCCGGACTTAAGGCCACATAGACTTTTTGACTGACGTTAAACCAAATTCCTGCCCTTTACCTCTAATAGCCTTCCTTAAACCCATTCCGTGCCCTTATGTACTGGATTATTAGTGTAACCGGGGGGTGCGAAAAATCGGCCCCTGTGGGCCAGCCATGGGGTAAGTGGTTCATTGATTCGCTCGCAGCAATGAAACCCGAAGAATTTCTTGATAGATTGCAACGGTTTGCTTGACTCGTTAATTGATATTCGAGAAAGTAGTCACGTGGAATTGGTATTCTGCGGAGTCCCTGGGTGGATGGTAAGGAGGGAATTCATTTATATTAGATATCATTTTATTGTAGACCAGGGGCAAACATACCTACAGCGTAACACAAGTTGCAGGCGATTGGGGGCTAATACTGTCATGATCAGCAATAATACATATCAGGTGAGGATCCCGCCACTTGGGCAGGTCAATTTCACATGATGAGGCTGGGGGAGGTAAAGCTTGGTTTCGACCTTCCATGTCACAATAGTATGGCCGCGAGGCCAATTCCCAATACATGAGCCCAGGAACCTAGTCACTAAAAAAAATTATCACTGTGATATTGAACAACTAGTCTCCTCTCCTGGATTAATGGGCTCTGGGGCGCAGATGTGCTCGGCATGTTCAGATGCTCGGTACCACAGGCTTGGTGTCAACTTGCCCCGTCATAATTTTGATGGCTCAGGGCGTGTCAAGGTAAATACGGGAGTCATTACATCCCGAATCCATTTGTCAACAACAGATTGCCCCGATCACTGTTCTCTCACGCCAGTGGCAAAGGAAACCAACGGAGTACGAACTCTATACTCGTGTTGTGGGCGCTATATACATAATTTATTTTTTATATGCGCATATATGTGACCTTATCCGCAGCAGGTGCTGGCAAGGGAAATATCCGGCCATGCAATAGCTTTGTGATAAAGAGGGCCAAATATATACTGTATATAGCGAATATCTTGTTTTCTCGCTAGGCCTTGTGCGGTTTAAACTAGTCCAGATTAGTATTGACCAGCAGCTCAGTCAACTACCTAATTAAGCCATTGGTCACGATGACGTCGAGCCATGCAAACTCAACCAGAAGTCAGAATCGATCCATACTCTCATCACTCCATATAATATTATCACTCGAAATCTCAGAAACTCGGATCATTGTTAACAAATCTGAAAAGACGCATCAATTAATTCCACCACCGGAGCAATTCCATCAACATAGACCTCCCACTCCAGAATTTTCACGCGGCCGATCGCAAAGCCGAAGCTCAACTAGAAGCATGTCTTCCGACCAGAGTCGTGCGAATTCTTCCGTCTCCCGTGGGGGTACAGGGGTAGTCCCTACACCAGCCAATACTCCATCAAATCCGCCAGAAGAGAGGGGTGAATATACATCAGGGAGGGGAGACAGGCCAGATGTTACACGCCCGGTAGGCAGGGAGGGAATTGTTCGTGTTCCTTCTGATTGTGTTTTGCTCTACATGAACTTCAGCTTATACTCCACTTTTAGATGGATAAGATCAATACCGGGATCAGTAAGGATTGGGCTTCCAAAGGCACCAACATTGGCGAACGACTTGGATTCAACAGTAGCAGCCGTGGTGGTGACCGTCCTGGTGTAATTGTGAAAGCGCCCGAAACTGCGAGTAAGGTTACTACAGAAGTCAAAGAAGAAGCCAAAGGGATGGTTGGGAAGGCACAACAGCAGCTGAGAGCTCCACTAAATACTCCGAGAAGTCAGAGGCGTAGGAGGTCGAGTCTCATGTCGAAACAGGAAATTACGACAGACTTCTTGGCAAATTATTCATATGAAATAAGAACGGAAATTGGTGAGCCGGGGGGATTGGCCTTTGCATTTGATCCTGCGCTTGCCCCACTCAAAGCTCAAAAAGATTAGTGTGGGTCATTATGAAGTAGAAAATTGAATAGTTTATACGCATGACTGCGTTCACATAATCAATTCAATGTCTTACTCCACACCCTATACCAAAACTGCCTCATTTGATACAGTTGCCAAAAGATTTACATGATTCCAGATTATCAAGAGCTTTCACTAGCCACAATTTAAGCTTGGGTTGGTAGGAGCTCGCAAAAATGAACATAAGGCACGGGTACAAAGCATTGCCATACAAAATTGTATGGCAAGGGCACACAACATTACAGCCAAAATCATATAACTTCTATTAGCTGACTTGGTTTTCCTTCCTCATGATGTAGGTCTCAACTTGGAATCTTATACCTTCTAAACCGGTGTCCCCTAGACTAGTTTGTCAATTCCGGTTTAATTTAAGGACGGTTGGATAGTGTAAAGATTCTTGTAATCGGGGTTCGATTCCCCGTCTGACCTTCTGTTTTGGAAGCCTTAGTCAAAGCTAAATGGTTTTTTTCTCCCTGGTTTGAGATGCTAAGTCTTACAACTGCTGTGATAATAAAATCTCCCTTATAAGCTGGTACTGTTCAGACTATACCTTCTCCATTCTTTCCCACCAGATCTTCTGATACTAGTATCTATCTCATCAAAACAATTCACCCATATTCCTCACTGACGCAGGAGTAAGCACCCTATTTTCTGTACTCAAGACCGAATAGTTTCCACTCGTGGCTTCTTCTGTGGTAATATCACTAGTCTCACCACTCTCAAGCTGGACGACATGTTTTGGGGAGAGATACTCGGGTTTGACAACAGGTTGTAAAGCAGTCTTGACTTCGTGGGTATGGATGTCTCGTATGATATGGTTGCGGCGGATTTCACGACGCTGAGGGATAGTACGTTCGTGGATTATTGCTTACAAAAGAAATCACTCGGTGTATACGTTTCTGTGCTGGAGAATAACATACGAGAATTATAGCTGACATGTTTATCTATCGAGTGCGTCACTGGTGGGACATGGGTGCAGGATATCTGTGTATCGTGATGATATGCTGGCAGCAATTCCGTGATGATGGGTGACTGCCGGGCAACAGAGGTGGGGGTGTATGGGCGAAGTGCCTCATTGCCCTGATATATAGACGGCTGACCTTGACCTTGGGAGAGCCGCAGCTGTTCTGGAGCTGGCTGGGCGTTCTCCCGGCGGCACTCATCTGAATATTTTCAAATGAGCAGTGTTTTATGACAAGGATATGTAAGGTTTCATTGTCTAACCTAAAGCATGTGCCTCTAGCGTATGCTTCCTCTCCCAAAACCCGGAATCCACATATCTGGAAGAACCATCCTTCTGACCCTCCAGCACTTCCTGTGAATGACTCAAGGTCAAAGGATCAACCATGGCTGCATGTTCTGACCTATGCTTTGGCCACCCCAGAACAGGGCTTTCACAACGCTCCTGCATATGCTTTCCCACGCCTGGCAATTTTAGACAATTCAAGTGGCCTGACAGAGCGTTACTACCTTGTACAGATTCAGATACAGCTGCAAGGATATGTGAATTTTAATATTCAAGGCATTTGGATTGATACGAGACCTTACACTTTCTATTATAGACACTTTCTGAGTCGACGGAAGACTATGGATATTGGTTAGACTCTTCCCTACTAAGAATTGAGATGGATTACTTACTGGTCTTTCCTTTTCCCCCTCCACACCGTCTTGGTGAGTTAGTGAGCAAATAGAGCTACTGGGTGACTGTTGCCTCCGAGGACTAAGTCTTCTCAACCCCACATTCTTAAATGCCAGTGATGCCTTATCAGAGGAGTGTATTTCCAATCGCGGTGGCTCTGGTAAGACGTTTATAGCCTCTGGTGGAAGATCAGGAATATCAAGGATACGGTTGCTGTTCTTCTTTCCTTGCTGACCTGCACTGTCTGATCGCGGGGAGATATAGCCTTCTGTAGACAGCTCAGTATGAGCTTCCTCACCACTTGGTGTAGCAGGTATCTCAGAGTCTGGGTGTACTAAACACTCACCAGTGTGCGGTTCGGTTTTCCGAGACGGCCTGGGACCCAAATCCCCAAGTGGATTTAAACCTGGCTCAGGGCTGGGTAGAACAGATTGTATTGTAGAGTAATTATTCGGGGGAAAATCTAAGTCTGCCCCAAGAGGCTCTCCTTCACCTGGTGGCCGATAACTCGATGTTCCAATTATGTTAAGGTGATCTGGGGCAAGGAATGAATGATGGAGCTCAAATGGTTCACTCGTACCAGCCGCCTGTTGGGGGGGTATGGGTGCTGATGGAGGTATTCGGTTGTTGGAAGGGTGGTATTCTGTGGTAGCAGGAAGATCAGCTTTTCCAGATTTCCTTAAAGAATGATGGAATAGTTCCCGTATATGCTTTCTGATCCCGAACGTAGAAGGCATGATCGGAACAATTGATGGAGTTCACAATTCCATCTCAACTAGACTAATTGTCTTTAGTAACCCCCAAAAATCTGGCAGCTAGCTATATCGGGGTTACACCAGCCGAGCTTAAAGAGCCACATGCGCAATACTCACCAGATACTATTGGGAGTACTCTACATCTTGAAGTTTGAAGTTGTATTCCCGTGTTTTAGGAATTAGCCACGCAGCCACCTGTGGATGTGTATATGGCTTAGCAAATGATGGCAACTTTCGTCATGAACTCCAAACTAACATCTAATTCCCTCACGCCTATGCCAATACTAGAGTCCGAATTTCAATCCCGCTCGGTACGGGTATGGCAAAAGTGGGAAACTTCGACTAACCAGTAGGCTACCAACGTAGCGGGTTGGATGAGAATGGCTGGGGGCAGGGAGTACGGAGGATCATAAATCCACGAGGGGCCTTCTCAAATCGAATTTTACAGCTCAAAAAACCTACCTACTCAAACGCCGGTTAGTTCGAACTTCAGGCAACATGCAAGCAGCTACAGAAGTAGTGAAGGATTTCATGTAGGTGACTGGTCCAAAGTTGTATATGAATGTCAGTTAATTTTATGTTATGGATACAGCCACCCCTCTCGCTCACCACATGGTCCCGAATATAGAGGGGAGAGGGGCTCCGGGGATACAAATATTCGTAATGCCGAGAACATCAGAGAGGGTAATGCTAGGAATGCCGGAGAGACAACTACACGTAGTATAGGGGAAACGTCCACTCGTATAAGGGAGGGTGGTGGTTCGAACCTTAGGGACGTCTCGACTTACCGCAATGCCCCAGATGAAGTCCTACGCGCCAAGGAGTCGTTCGTAGACCCGCCCATCAGAGCTGAGCGCAAATCGGATACGGAGGTTCGGGAGATTGTCAATCCAGCGATCACCAGGGAAACTGTCATCGAGGAAAACAGGGAGACCACCATCACTGCTGTGGACCGAGAGTTACATCAAGACCATTATCAAACAAGGGTCCAGCCTGTAATTGACAAGCAAATTTTGCCCGAGGAGCATCTGCATAGACAGGCGGCGGTAGAGTATAAGGAGCACAAGCATCACAAAGAGGATGAAATTCGCAGGGCTCTGGAAGAAGAGGTCAGTCTTACTTTGTTCAGAGGAAGAAGAGGGTTAACTTTTTACTAGCGCTCCCGCTTCAGATCCACACGGGAGGTACTTCCCACGAAGCATACTGTGGAAGTTGGTGAAACTGTAGTCGATGAGCATCATCACCATCATGTATATGAGACCGTGCAACCAGTGATCGAGCGCGAGATTATTCAACCTATTATCACTCATACTACTATTCCAATCCACGAAAGAATCGAGAAGGATCCTTCATTCCACCCCAAGACAATCCAGCCAGTAATGACTATGGATGAATTCCTTCACGCAGGTGGAACTTTGGAAGGTCGTGCTGAACGCATGGACTTGTTTGAGGGAGAGCCACAGGTGATGGAAAATGGCGGTGCTGATCAGACACACCCCAATGCATGGGATACGAGAGGGCATCATATTGATGTACGGGCTGGCACTGAGACGCGAGTAAGCGGAGCTGGAATGGCACAGGGAGTAACCTCTGGTGAGCGAGGAGGAGCGAGGAGAATGGAACAGCCGATGCGTACTGCAAGTCCCTTGACGGCAGCTGAGAGAGAGCGTGTGATGCAAGGAAACACCAGAACAAGGAGCCCCTTGGCTAGTCCTAGTTTGCATACGGCTGGGCGTACGTCTGTTGGCTAGGTAGCCAGTTAGGGTTGCAAAAAACAAAACCGGAGTTGTGATTGGAAAGAGTCAACAGGTAATGGAGGATGGATTGGGTTAGCTGAGGCATTCTCAACTTCGTGTCGTTGATATAACATGTAGGAGATCGGCCTATCTCTCTCACCCCAACTAGGTCATCGTGATATTGATGCGCGTGCTGTACACTTTAATTTTATGTTTCCTATCTTCACAGCGAGACCCTGGGCCTTGGTAGTGGAGGAAGGTGGGCCTGGAGGGGCCTAGCAAAAATCATCGTGGTCAACACGTGGGAGGTTATGATGCCTTGCCTCACATAAACAGCGACTACCTAATTAGGTAATGTCATTGCTTAATTGGGTAATTCCCATTGCTACATAGCCGAGAGAAATCAAATACTGATATGTATAACAAGTAAGTACTAAGTAATATACCTGTGCATTTGTCACTCTTTTGACAGGTATCACAGGCGCCCAGGATGCAGCCTGGGGATGATTGCCATCGGGCTAGCCGGGATGTGATCAATTTGTCACACCAACCCTATAAGATACACTGCTGACAAGTGAGTTTATAATTAAGATGAATAGTGTCCAGCAGCTCGAGACTATGGAATTGGAGTATAGAAAGGTAGCTCAAGCATTTCATAAAAATATTTGTGTTGAAAAAATATCCCGGCTCTACCTCTGGCTCTAGGGCGGCTCCACTTCGGCTCTCACCACCACAGGCACTAAGCGCAAATTGAGGTATTCCCGCCAAAAACTTCCTAACGTCACCAATACTTTGGAGGCAGTACAAAAGTATGGAGTAGGTAATAACGATGGGTGGCCCTTGGCCAAAAGAGGGTAAAAGATCCTGTCTTGTCATAGGATATAGAATCATTCTTTTAACTTTTACACTCGTTTAACTCCTCTGAACTCAAAAAAAAAAAAAAACTCCTTTGATTCCAATGATTTCTTTGATTCCTTGAGCTTACACATCATTCAACAATTCATACCCATCTTTGCCATCGCCGTACCCTGTACTCCGAAAAACTGCAATAAGACTACCATCGCCGATCCACTCTCGTCAACATTATCGATGTATAACGGTCCCTTCAGAATTTGCTTCACATAACTTATAGCCACTGCTTTTCACCTTTGCTTATTGTCCTTGTCCTTATTCTTTGGGAAATTTCTCTGACTGAGTGGCTTTTCGAGTGTGCCCATATCCTTAGCCTTGTCGGCATCTTCTGTGGGTTTATCACCTGTCTCTTTCTTTCTTCCCTCAATGAAAACCAATTCATCACTGCCAGCTATATCTCTGCTGGCCACATTCCAGGGATTTCCTTCACAGGAAACAAAACCCTTGGTTCACTGTTTGGTGTCATTGCCCCAATTCCTTGGAAACCACCTCTATTCTCTCTTAGCTACCGTATACTAGACTCATTATCCACTGTTTGTGGTGCTCTGGTGCGGGGTCACAAAGTAGATCCTTACCAAAGTTGCAATGAATTTGTGCCCGTAAATCAATGCTCATCATTGACGAGATTAGCATGACTGGATTGCAAACCCTCCGCGAGATAGAAACTCAATGCCATGTCGTTCATGTTATTTTACTTTTTGGAGATTTTTATCAGCTCCTGCCCATGCATTGTGGCAGCGAGTTCTTGATCCGGAGATGGAGCTTGTAATGAGCAAACAGTTATGGGAGTCTTTTAGTAACAGATGTGTCAACTGGAAGATATGGATTATTGTCAGACTATTCCGATCTTGTATTCTTAGAACCAGTGATCTCGTGCCCAGACCAATTTATTTTTTGACAACTAGTACCCTAGAAGAGGTTTCAAGGCAGTTATGGCCTGTAATTCCTGCAGCCTCTTCATCTCCGCTACTAAGTGATCATAAACTGCGGTGTATATTCGATCCTCAAGTCCAGCACTTTGAAGGTCTAAGATTGTAAGAATACAAGCTATGAGTAGGTGCGGAATTGTAGCGGAGGGTAAATAAAGCGGAGAGAAGACTTTTTGTAGATGCGAGAGTTTGTATTGGTAGCTAGAATAAGACTCGAGAGACTTTAATACTGAATGCTCTAAACATGAGTGCGAAATCTGTCGCCTATAGTACTTTTCGTACAACCCAGAATGCGGGATATGTACTTATGCGCTCCAGGGCAAAATATGTATGTGTTTATGTACATACAATACATAGCATCCCTAGAAAATTGTACAACTGAGCACGTGCTGCTGTCCAGTTGAGGAAATAGTTGTGGTTATTGCAATGCTAAATCAACCAACAAAAGTTTAGTCAGGCCAGTTATTGATTGCAAGCATACAGGCAAACCTGGCTATGATGAACCTTGCAGTATTGAAAACTGGCTATAATGAAGAAATTGGTTGGATTTCT
>Ga0307514_10002924_pt1 | contig 17006 bp, 25 predicted proteins | sample 16_EM_MG_FD_203088 | JGI IMG/M metagenome (GOLD analysis project Ga0307514, IMG submission 203088) | Populus trichocarpa ectomycorrhiza microbial communities from riparian zone in the Pacific Northwest, United States - 16_EM | ecosystem: Host-associated > Plants > Roots > Unclassified | place...
GTGAGTTTTTCTAACGTTTGGCCTGAAGTGTTACGCCATCAAATATCCCACGGGACAACAATAATGTGTTTGAAAAACTGAATTCACATCCCACGGGACAACAGTAACGATGGACATGCATCATTGGTCAGTGAGTCGTGTGTGTGTGTGTGTGTGTATGGTACACGATGTTCATCTACTAGGAGGAGGAGTGTTCATCTACTAGGAGGAGGAGTGTGCTGCTTCTTCATTGCTGTTGGGTTGTTGAGGTAAATCATCAATTTAATTTTTTAAAAAAATTAATTAAAAAAAAATTCAAGTTAACAGAGTTAATTAAATCTACTATATGAGCAATGAGTTGGGATAACTTCATAAAAATATTGAATAAGATGATAAATATTAATTTTTAATAAATTTAATGTTGAATGGTAAAATAAAAAAGTAAAAATATATATAAATTAAAAAAATTATATTATAATAAATAGTGTTACGTGGAGAGATCTATAGTAAAAATCCTTTTTTTTTTTTTGTTAGTTAACGTTGTTGGGGAAGGGAGGCGTGGCTAGTTTGCCAAGACGGAATACACAACTAGTCGAATAAGAGGGGGGCACAGGGTCAATTTAGATCGTGAGTGGGTGCCTTCACGTCTTAGAATAAGTGGTTCCCTTTTCTTGGATGTACCATCACTTGCAAGTTGCACCCATGGCTCCATGGAGGTTTCCTTTTCTTTATAATTTGTTTTTCATTTTAGGCTAAATTCACTCGACTGTGGTGAAAATGACGGGCTAGGAAAGGTGCTCTAGTTGCGGTGCTGATTTATTTACAAAATTGTTTTTAATTTGAATTCCCTCGTTCTCAGGTCTCAGAACTTCGTCCATTTGCTTCAGTATTCTGGACCACTTGTGATGATGATGCTGACCCAAATCTATTACATAATTGATCTCTTTAAATATATCGTCGCATGATGAATTTTGTTATGAAAATATACTTATTTAGAAGAAAAATTATACATAAAATTAGTAAGCTGTGAAGGCCCTCAATTCAGATGAGAGATACTTATATAATTATAGCTAGTTTCTCTAAGCACATAGCCTTGCATTTCCATAATCATCCAACAATAGTATCCGCGATCAACTTTAAGTAGCAGAATGACACCGCAACAAAATCATTAGATATCCAAAATCAGTTTTTCGATCATAACTCACTGTTCATAATTATAAACAAAAAAACAGACGTGAAGGCGAGAAACAGTCCGTGCACAATAAAAAACGTGACTGGGAAGCTGTCAGCAAATAGCCCTGGTAGAGTGGCAGCGGGTTTCTTAAAATGTTTTTCTTGGTAATGAGATCAAAATGCTATTTGTTTAAATTTTTTTTTTTTAGTGTTTTTAAATTATTTTAATTTGTTTATATTAAAAATAAATTTTAAAAAATAAAAAATATTATCTTAATATATTATCCACCAAAAAAACAATTTAAAACATATCTTCTACTACGTTCCCAGTACCAAGAAGGCCACTCACCACAACTCGTGTGTTTTTAGCAGTCATCTAGCAATGAGTAGGAAAAATTTTGTGATTTTTACTATTGTTCAAGGTTTGTTCTCTCCCCAAAATTTTGTCGCTTATGACGATTCAAGTGGTTACAGTCTACGGATTCCTAATGTCGTGGAGCGAACATGAAAGTTCGTCGGGTGAATCGCAATATGAAAAGGATCAGAACCCATCATGAACAGAAGATAGCCACGTGTAATAATATCTTTATTTGTCCAGCCACGTTATACATGTATATAAAAAAGTAAATGCAACATGTTTAATAACAAACCCTAGACTGATAGTTCAGCAGTCAACACTACGCTGGCAACAAAGAAACTCGAGGCAAGGATAAGACAGATATTGAAGGAGGTCGCTAGGGTAAAATAAGCCTATAGAGGAGGACCGCATTACGATACAAATGTAATTTAATAAAAATTTTATTTTTTTATTATTTTAATATACTAGTATTAAAAATAATTTTTTTTTTAAAAAAATAAACACGCTAAAAAAACACTTGGATAAATATCACGCCCATCACCAGTAACGGTAGTCAAAGAACTCTGAACTCCCCACAATTCCCAGAATGTTTCAAGGGCGAGAGGTACGAGTTTCATAGCTAATCAAATTGGCTTGTTCCTTGTACTCGCAAAGTACTTGCAAAGAAAGAAGCATGAATTTCAATTGTGTATAGGACCAACAAACAGTGTTTTGGTATCCTTGCAAACATCATCAGGAATCCCACTGCTCGATTCTGAAAATTTTGCCGTTCTGCTAATAATATTTACTTCAGCTCTCTTAAGTGGAAAATCTCCAGGAAAAAATCCACAGCTGTAAACCTAAGGAACAATTACAAAATTACAAGCAATCATGTACATTTATGATGAACTCTACGTTTTTATTTACTTCTCAATGCCCTGTTGAATGTATTGTATCAAGTCGTAGCCAGCTGTGGTCCACTTATTGTAGGCATCTGTGCACACCCGGATCATGAAGTTGGCAGCTTCACGCTCGCTCATCTCAGGGTGAAATCTCTTGCGAAGATTTCCAATTGGGTCACCCCTACTGAAGCACGGTAACCCACTGTCAAGCATCAACATCACAGTGTTGATTATCCCATCCATGTAGCGGCGGGCTGCTAGGTACCCCTTCACACACAAGCTGTTGACAGATTTTAGGAAACCAAACACTTAGCTCTCAAAATCTTTGTCCATGAAAGCAGATAGAAAAGAGAAAATCCAAAAACAAGCACCAATCTTACCGTACAAATTGGGACCAAGTTTCGCTCTTCATAACCCCAGAGGGATCTAGTAATTGAGTCATCTCATGGCTCAGCTTGAAGTGTGCACTCTCAAAGCGCATATTTCCACCAGGTGATGTTTCCAAGATGAAACCAAAATCAATGTGAACAAGCCTCCCCAAGCTGCATTGGCATGAATGTCAGTAGGTAGTCGGTATTTTTTCTCAAAATCCTAAAATCTAATATTAACTTCTATGTTGATTGGTGTTAGGCCTGCTGTGCTCCACACCCACACGCACACCTGTTTTCCTTCATAGTTTTGCTTGGATTGTATGTTTCTTGAATGCACTAACTTTACTCCCCAGCCATTGCAATCAACAATTACTTCCATGAAAATAGAAAAATAAAAAGATTGCGTACTTGTCAAAGAGAAGATTCCCATTGTGTCTATCCTTTGGCTGAAGTAGAAGGCTGGCAACTGCATAACCAGCACTACTAATGATAAAATTCTCGCGTGCAGCTTCAAAACTAGGAGAGCCGACAGGCCCATAATCCTGTTGAAAGATCTCATACAAACCACCATCTGTTGTTTCACCCATCTGACTTCTGCTACGTGTGTTAGGCACAACCTACGTGGTTAAACATGGTTTGCAACATATAAGCATAACACATACAACATCACAGAAGAGGCAATTTTATAATGGTAGGATGAACATTGCCACATCAAAAGAAAAGGAAAGGACTAATATTTTAGGAAGTCTGGTGTTTAAAATTGGCTATTAGTCTTGAATTATTAAATTAACATTTCTGAGATGGCATTCCTACTCTATATGAAGATATCTTGTTGGCACCACATTCCACTCTAAGTGGCAAACTGCACTCTTGCTCTCATTCTGCATATCGTATTGAGCTGTATTCCAGGAAACATTGCACCAGACAAGCACAGCTAAAATAATGGTTAAACACAAAATCTCACCTCAATTATACCCCTCTCCGGACCAGTTGGGAGAACACCATAAGGAAACAAGTAGAGATTAAGTCCAACTGCTTCAAATATATCTCTAAGGAGTGCTATAACTTGAAGGGCAAGAACATCCTGTCGACAATCATCTCCTACCTTCAAATGGAAAAGTATCAAATAAGCCATTTATGATAAGACTGCTTAAATCAGTATCAAAACTTAAGACCGAAAAAAATTAGTTTGTAAAGAAAGATGCATTTTACTATCACCAATGCCATCTATTTCATTCAAATAAAAAAAAATTAAGCAAGCATCGCAAAATTATGTGATAAAAAACATTACATGGCCTGAAAATGACAAACCTCTTTAGAGAAATCATACAACATATAGTTCGTTCTTTATATGAATTTGTGAGTATCAGTGTTAATAGGTGGTACATTCTATAGGGATTTCATTGGTGTAACATGTTCACAATCATACCTTGAAGATGCAAGCTTGGGGTTTTACATCATTTTGGTCCCCAAACCGATCAACCACGTTAAATGTCACCATGATGGGAACTTTCGCTGCAGATTGTAAAGGTATTCCACTGTCCACCCGGATGCCCCTAACAAGCTTGCTAGGAGCAGTTGGTAAGTAAAGATCTTCTCCCTCCAATTCAATTTTCTCCAACTCTCTATTTTAGCAAGCCACATGCCAACATCAACAGCAAGATACAAACCATAAGCAGAATGAGCATAAGCATTGAGATTAGGGGTATACCTCCGAATACCAGCTCGGCGTTCTTCCTTAGAAAGTGGATACAGAACACCAGAAATAGATGTAACTTTATCAAAAAAATCAAACTCCCTATGAAACAAGTTGAGGGCCTTGGTGGTGAAACCATCAATAATACGCTGACGAACAACTGGCAACAGTGCTTGAAAGGAACCACTCTGTAATAAAAACATATATAAATATAGTAGTTAAGTATGAAATGATAAGATCATGGTGGGATCCATTGATCCATAAACATGCATGTAGCATCTTAGGAACCACACGTGTATCCAGATATGAAAACACATCCTAGATTATAAGTGCATCAAAAAAGTAGACACACATCTCGAGTAATTGAATGTGACAAAGAATTGTAATGAATAGAGCAGGTTATGATTGCAAACCTAGTATTAATATTCACCAACCACCCCCAGTGCATCGTGTTGTAACATATGTATGTACAAGCAACTACATGATCAAGCTGGTAAGTGGCAAGACTGTAACACACATTTGCTGACTGCAGAAAACCTCTTTAACATATTGCGGCAATAACACCAGGCTGCTAATAAACCAGACATGACAAATACATGAATATGGTAAGAGAGGAGTGTGAGGTGGTATCTCTCAAGCCTTTCCTCTGATCTCTTTCATATCTATGAAAGGTTAAGGTAGAGCAGGATTTTCACATGAAACAAGCAATGTTTGCTAAACTGCTTTGTCTACAACTGAAATGCTCTCTATGACATCTGTTGTATTCTACTGGGTCAAATGAACAAAATGTAATTCCAAATGAATGCATATTAACAAACTTACATCCCACTTGGGAAGTAAGCCTATACCTTCCAGATAAACTATCCATGCATAAAGAGGTAATTACATTTAGCAGTTTTTGTGTCAAGAGTAAAGGATTGAATTAAGTCTAAAGGTAAGAGGTCTGTTTGACTAGAAGAAAAACTATACATACCTTTCCAGAGGCAACTTCTTTACCAGATTCTGATGGAAAGGTTTCACCCTGTCATGCATAAGACACTCATGAATTATGCAAAGAGAAGAAAATATAAGACCATTATAAGTTAGCCATACAAGTATACGAATGCTTCCACACCTGCAGATGCCATATCAGAATATGGGCAAATATATCACTTCTCTGAGTTGCTCTGAGCAAATATCCTTCTACTAACCTCTGCAAAAATTATAAAAGTAGAAAACCAATGAATAACAAAATACTTGTATATTCCTGGTGGCAGTTTACAGTTTAAAAATCCATTCTAAAAAAAAGGACAAGTAAAATAATCCCATTCTCAATTCTGGCAGCTTTGTATAGTTAAATAGACAAAATAGACCTACTGATCTAATATGCAATCAACCTGATTGTCCAGAATTATAGAAGTGTAGAAGCCAGGTTACAGTGGAGTAAGAGGCTTAAGGTTGAAAGAAGTGTACAAAAGGATTTTTTCCTTTTTCTGGCAAAAAAAAAAAACTTCCTATTTGATTTGCTTATCTCATGCAACACAAATCAATAAGAGCATTAATTTTTAGGTGAGTCGGGTTAAAATTGGTTTGAGATGTCCATCCTCCACCTCACCTGAACCACTCTTGAATTAAGATGAGGTTAGGGCTTCCCCAACCAAACCTGAACTAGAGTATTAGCATAAGCACAAATGGTCAGGTTCATCAGATAACCCACCCCATCATCGTATCGCAAAGACTGCACTAGCTGTGGCATAAAGAAAGTCACTCGCTCTGGAGGATAAGACTCCAAAACTCTAAGAACATATGCCATCACACGTGGATGCCCCTTGTATGCAGGAGTCAGGAACTCGAGTGCTTGTGTGATTGAACAAGCAGCCCAGTGAGGCAGTTGTTGCAAAAGCACTGAATCTTCATCAACAGCATTCGGGGTGACAAAATATGGCAATGCTTCAGGTATGCAGCGGAGATCCAAAATATGTGACTGCAATGGAAACACCAGAAAAATCAAGACATCGTAAACTAAATTACACAAGTAACACATCATTAAAAGGGGGCCGGAATCTCCAAAGGACAACATAAATCATTGTCATTCCAATTTCCACAAAAGCAAAGAAGAATATCCTTGCTCGCAAATGATATTAAGAAGCAAATTATCAGAGTTGTTTAGTGGTAAGCAAAGATGGTCACCGTTTTTTTAATAAAAAAAATTTAATGGTCACATTTCGTGATCACTCTTTATCAAATCAATGGTTTTTTGAACTAGCAAGAGGCTCTGAGTTTCAACATCAAATCAAAACAAACACATAGAATGGCCATTTCCACCCAACTGTGCTGAGGCCATTTGAGCATGATAGGCTCAGCATACTCCAATCCAGAGTGAGAGGAGGAACACTTCTACACAAAGTACCAAAAAAGGATACATGTAAATGAAACACTACAAAAACATGAAGAAGACATTATCAACCTTGCACTGGTGTACCTAATAAACAAGAGATGCAAACTAATTCTACTATGAATTGTTGAACTTGCCTCTGGTCATGGTTTGCTAGGTTTGTATGGCTATTAAATGATAAAAAGGTTCATCTCATGGCTGATAATTAATGGATACTAAAAAACGTAAAAAACCACGGTGTTTAAATGACATTTTAGGCTCTCGACTACAAATTTGTATATGATATTTTGATATTTTTTTGGGAAAAAATCCTGAAGAAAACCAAAGATCTATGAACAGGAGAAGCATAAAAGAGATTCAGTAGGGGAAAATGCATAGGTTTTGACCCAAATAAACAAAAAACAAAAGAATACGACAAAAAAATTTAACCAAATAAAAACAAGTTGCTATAAAAATGCAGAAGATCTAAAACACATGAAAGAAATTCAACCATAACTAGATATTGTAAACTAAGCAAAAATGTAAGCAAAGCATGTGCAGCTGAATAGAAATCATCTTCTGCAACTGCAGCTCAATAAACTAAAAACATCTTTTTTTCCAATATTTATATCATTTTTCACCTTTATTGTTCAAGACAATGATAGCAGATCACTTAGTGGCACAGAATTAAACAGAATCTCTGAATAAGCTTTTATACTTTCACCCAAGGAATGACAACTGTTCATAAAGAGATGATTTTCCAAAATGAAATCATCTTCTAAACAAGAATTAAATTACAAATGTTAATCCTTATTCAAGAGTTTCATATTGTCAGTTCTTTGCAAGCTTATGCTCCCACTAATAAAGATATGGCAAAACTACCTGAACTAGTTGAGTTACTTCAGCTTTCAAATTAATATTTGTTGGGAACCTCGAGACCAAGCATAAGGCGATCCTTGGATCCACAGAGAAGGCAGTCCTAGCATATTCAATCCATTTCTCTGAGCTGATTTTAGGCCGAGATGTATTTTCCCTTGAGATGGAAAGACAAAAGGAGTAGAGATCTTAAGAAACTAATACTATAATATCTTCAAAAAAGTTGGCAGCAGAATATGAATTTATTGCATATAATAGCGACGATTTACTTAGAGTTAGTGGGTTGTGCCCAAACTTCAAGCCTATCAGCTTCATGCTGGCATAGCATCATAAGCAGCTGCTTCCGTTTTTCTCTTCCTGCAGCATAGTTCTCCATCTGGCCCCATACAGGGTGACACTGATCATTCTGCAAGTACTTCATTTTATTAATTCCCTAATAAAATACAAAGGCAGGCTCTGAGATTCAAACAAAGATTGAAGCTACCCCAAAACACACAAACACAAAAAAAAGGTCCTATATCAGCATCCCCAACTTTCCATATTAGGAAATCCGCAAAACATTATCCACTTTAGTTTTTATAAATCAGATGGCATGACTTAATGAGCTTGCCCATTATTAAAATTATTTGAAAAAATGGAAATCAAAGTGTTTTTGAAATGCCAAGAACTTTCACTTGAGTTGATAGATATGAAAAAAGCACATACATTTAGGACCATGTGAAAGTGAAAAAAATTGGATGAGGATCTATACAAGTATCAAAATGTGAAATAACCAATTCTTAGAACTATGCATGGCTACTGATTCCATATGCAACAAACGTAATCTTACCATATCAACCAAATAGGTCCCATTCTCGTGCCCCCGTCCTCTTGCATCAGATTGACCATCATTAGAAATATAGTGAACAAATACGGAGAGAGATCGAGCCTCACTAATGGAAAAATTTACATTGTTTACATCAAACCATTCAGGCTCAAAAGCAAACCAACCCAAACAGGCCCTGAAACATGCACCAAACACGACTTTCAATCCTCAAATGCAACAACAAAAAAAGCATTTAATCATCATCAATAAAGAACTTCAAAAGCAAACTGATGGTACTCCAAAGCCATCCCGGTTAACTCCAAAAACATTGATTAAACAACAATGCAGTAGATAAGGCCATTAACAAAGTAACTGAGAATACCATCCTCATCAACACTGCCTTCTGCGGGAAAATAACCAGCACCTTGACCTCTTTCAGTGGTTTTCCAAAGCCCCAACCCCAACCCATACACACAAAAAAAGAATCAATCAAAGAGACCCAATCCCCAGTCATCGAAAGATTTTCATTTTCATATTATTTCACTGTTTTCTTCTCTTTTTTCGAAAAGCAGATTTCAATGTTTAATATTCTGTACAACTTTCTTGTTTTAGTTGCCAGGGGGCTGAGTAAACTGTCATTGAAGCATAAAGAGAATAAGCAGCAAGTTTTAATGTACAGTAAATGGAATTGACCTATAAATACGATCTTCCAGTAGTTGAAGCCCTGTTTTGAAATTCTGCAGATTGCCTTGGGAATGACATGAACAGAACTTAAGACCAAGAAGCATGATGGTGAAGAAAGTGCCAGTAGCTGCAGGATGGCGGGAAAAGTTCCAGGAAGATTTGGTTGTCCCTTGTAACAGTCGGCCAAGAAGCAAGAGTTGCTCAACACTGTTGTGTCGAACTACCTGTACAACAACAAACCACAAAATATTTTGATGGAATAAGAAAACTATTTGCTTATTGCTGTAAAACAAACACAACAAGTATTTAACTCCAATGTGCAAACTCCTGCATGTGAATACTGAATACCACCACAAAACACCTTAATCCCACCAAGAGTGCATTCCAATAAATACAAAAGAATGAACACTGATAATGTAACAGAGAGAGATTGACAATCATAGATAAATCCTAACCTCAAAACGGTCAATTAAAAATCCAACCCATATTTTATGCGCCATTATTTGTTCAACAGGATCAATTTCAGGCAGCGATTCAGGTTCCCCAGGGGCTAGCTGAGGTCTCAGTTTCGCAGCAGGTCCAGAGTACTTCACTTCATGTGCAAAAAGACCTCGTTTCGTATCAATTGTCCATAACCAAGCATCCACTAGCTCTGCAAGCACAAGAGAACCAAGTTGCGGTGCAGCGGAAACCAACCAAGTCCAAATGAAAACACCAGTCTCCATCGAATCAGGTGTAGAAATATATGCTGGACACCAGCAAAGAAGACGCAGAAGTTGAGCAAAGCCTTCTACATTTGATTTTGACTCAGAAGCCTATTACCAAACAAATAAATCAAACAGATGGAAAAAAAGGAGGGACAAGTAAAACACAAAAGTCCTTCAACATTATCAGCAGGAAAATCAGTGACAAGATGGAGAGCCTCATTTTACCAGATTTGAGAGAAGAAATGCAGCAGCCTGGGAACATGTATCACGAAACTGTGACTTGTCCACTTCCCCACCTTTCTCTGCAATACTGACAAATTGCTGAAGAAGGAGCACAATCTTATTAAGTAGCATCTCATTAAATGAATCATCCTCAGCTGGTGGTTGTTGAGAAAACGCTCCAGTTATCAACCTTTGAAGACCACTACCAAAACCTGTTGGTGCGCCACCAGATTGAAATCCACCAATGCTGTTATACAACCTTCTCATGCCTGCAATTTCTCCAGCATGGTTGCACTTAACCGTTGCACTCACAATACCAGTGCTAAGCACCTCCAAATTGAAAGCTTCAGTCACGTTCAAGTTTGCTCCTGAAGCAGCTGCTGCTGCAGCCATGACTGCAGGAATATTAGCTGTTCGTATGCCAGTCCAGTCATTTTTACTGGGCCCAATCCGTATCTCAGTTAAGAGAGAAACAACGTCAGTTGTAGGTTGTGTTCTCTGCCAAGTATTTGCTTTGCAAAGCTTTTCCTAAAGTGTTCGGAAACCCAAAAAAAAAAAAGGAGCAAAAACCCATAAAAATGAGTATATTTTAATGAGAAATGGAAACTCCATAAAATAAACAAGATCATCATTATCAACAAATACATAACTGATTGAATAGCATAAGACCTTGTTTAAATGAAGCATGCCACAAGCATACAAAAGAGCATGCACAATTCTCAATAAATTGCAAGAATTATCATAAACAACTCATGTACAGCAGTTTTATCACATATATTCACACCTTTAGCAAATATAGAAATCCAAATCAACTTCATCTATGATATTGCAAAACCAACCTGCAGTAGACCTTGGCTAGTGCATGGGGCATATGAAAGTGATATGCTGATCCATTCCCTGACAATCCTTTGGTACAAAGAACGAACCGATGCTATCAAAGCAGGATCATTAATAACTGCAGAAGGTGAGTCATTGTGAACTGAAAATAGCAGGGAGTCTAAACAGGATGAATTCCACAAAACCTGCATACATGAATTTCCATTTCATCCACATCAGATTAGGCAAGTTGTGGATCACAGGAAAAGAAAAGAGAAAAAAAATCATCTACTGCAAACAGCATTACCAAACAACACTACCTGAGGAAACTTGTCTCTTAGCTGAGTCAACAAGTTTACAGAAATATCTCGAATGTGTTCCTCCCTCTGTGACATGCTTTTTATAAGAAAACAGGCATGGGAAAAAAGAGTTGATTCTCTAACATTGGCTTCATTGCCTGTTTCAGTTATTCGATCTTCCTGAAACCAGATCAAAGTATCAAAGACGTTCACAAGGTAATGAGAGGAAGGGAAGAGAGCAGTAAACAAACTTCATTTTACAAGGAAAGGGTACCATTTCTATTTCTACTACATGTTATTGTTTAAGAAAGCAAGAGTCCCCATGAAACAAGAAATAAAAAGTCAATGTCACACTTGAAAACCATCCACTGCTACTATCAAATTTATTCATTTTAAACAGAGTAAGAGAAAGAAAAGGATATCACCAGTTGTGGCTCAATGAAGTGCAGTCCTGGGAGGAAGTATTATAGGGACTATAATTGACACTTTACAGAGAACATAACATAAGGGAATGTATTGTTTTGATATTTATACCTTTAGTGCAAGAACTAAGCATAAAAAGTAATCAACATTCCCTACATGAGCAGAAATACAAATGGAAGGGCATTGCTAGAAAAAAGATTTTAAATGCAATGAAATAAAAAAAAAATACCAGCCAGAAAACTGCTGCTTCAAATGCCCTATGAACAATAGCCATCAAACATTGGAACACAGCTGGCATAAGATTTGGAGTTTTTAGATATTCGAAGACACAGCTGAAGGCACTTCTAGAAGCACTCAAACTATCACCACCATTAAGGATGCCACCATTGCTACTGAAACGTATTATCTCCAAAAATGCAACAGCAAGCAGATAGGTTGCCTTCACACCTGTAAAATCAAAGTGTAATCAACACACATGCTTGGGACACCAATATTAAAGCAGACTTGAAAAAAAAAATCAGGACCATTAACGAGGAATAATTCCACCAAATAAGGTCCCAAAACAACCAAATTTCCAAGATGACTAAAGAAAAAAGCATCAAGTTGAAAACAAAAAAACAACACCAGAATCACAAATTTAAAGTGCAACAACATAGTACGCAATCTATTGAACCTGAAATTGTGCTCATAGCTGCAACATCAACTCTGCCACCAAGAGCAGCTGAAAGAGCAGATCTTTGTGTTAAAGCTGCTTTCTCATTACCACTCCCCCGACGACTGCCAGGATTGTGAAGGGCATTGAGTTCCAATTCATCTTCAAGCCATTTCACTGAGCTAACAACCTGGAGAGATATATTATTATATCAAACTCAAATATGAGTAAAATACATAGAGAAATGACTTTCTTAAATAGTTAAAGATAGGGTGAGATGATTAAGTTCCAAGTGTAAAACAGGCCAAGTCAAAAGGCAGAATTTCTCAAGTAAAATTAAAAATAATTTAAGATCATAAGGGAGGCAACATTTGGAGTGCAAAACCATATATATCAAAAATAGGTTCTAGTTTAGAAATGAAAAGGAAACTACTTCAAGCTATATTTAATCCTTAAATGTCCAGGATAGAGATCAGCTCATCGAATGCCTTACCAACAAAATGATGATCCAAACCCAATTTCTTACAAGTCTCAGATTAACACAGTCTACAAGAGAAACAGAAGATTGGTCTTTTTGTACATTTGATATTCCACATTGGCCATATGACAGAACAAGAGTCCTATTACAAGCTGACATGGTGAGTTTCGAGTAATAAAAGAAGTAACATATGCACAGAAGAAGAGAGAAATATTGATGAACCACCAGCCTCCCTAATTTGATCAAACAGCAACCATTCATCAGCCTCATAAGCGAACCCCCACCCCCAATATGACAGAACAAAAGTCTTATTATAAGCCGACGTGGTGAGGTTCGAGTCATAAAAGAAGTAACATATGCACAGAAGAGAGAAATACTGACGGACCACCAACCTCCCTAATTTGATCAAATAGCAACCCATTCATCGGTTTTCCTAATAAGCCAACCCCACCCCCCACCCCCCAAAAAAAAAAAAAGTAAAAATAAATAAATAAATAAGCAAAACTTAAACCATTTCTTGATCATTGAAATTGTTTTCAGAGACATAAGATTGGTGTATCTACCAATGTCAGACAATGTTGTTGTAATTCAGGTACATTTTGCTATAATTACAATTTATTTCAGAAAAAGATTAATTCATCTATGAACTTAGGTCACTGTAAGTGGTCCAGTTATAAAATTACAAAAGTAGCCTACCTTTTTTTCCTTAATCAACTAAAGCCATGTCAGGGACAAAAAAATATAGAACTGATTAACTGAGTGTGTAACGTATGCATTCCAGAACAGCAATCTGTTGCAGCCCTTATAAAATTAAACAAACTAATCGCTAACAAGTTAATGGCATTTGGCACAATTTCAGAGAAAGACAGGAAAGAAATTATCAAGTAAATAAGATGCCATCATTTAAAAACCATTTGCAATCAACTTACAAGGGGAGGAGTCCCTTGAGCAATTCGCTGAACAGCAGACGACCACTGTGCATTCCACATGTATGGTCCACCCACCGCTTGAAGAGCAATTGTGCCCATGCTTCCCACACTGTTCAGTGTAGTTGAAACTGACTTTGTTGGCTGCTGAATTTTCTGAATGGGAGGTGCTAGACCAAAAAGAGCAACATAGAACCACAGGTTGCGGAACAATTTCAAGAGTGATGGTTCCACATTCACAGTGGGGTCAAAATCAGAGCATATTTCAGCAACAGCAGAAAGCAGAGGCCCTAGAAAATCTGCTCCACTCCTGCAACAATTGGGGTATCAGAAAGAACAACACCAGAAACACAACGCAGTGAGGGGGGAAAATGGCTGTTGCAAGCAGATAAAACAAGAGATTCCACGTAAAGGAAAAGATATATACCTTCCACTTTTGGATTCAGCAGCCAGGCCTACATCTGAGCACAGAGATAGCAAACGATGACGATAGTCTGAGCGTAATTTCATATTTTTAAGCCCACTAGCGATCAAAAGAAATCCTGCAGGAAGAGTCTAGAGTGTGATGGAACTAGTGAGCCACCATTTGATAAGATAAACCATCAGCCATCTTAAAGGTATTTTGTATGACTGGTCATTGTAAACAATGCATACCTCAACACGTTCTGTGGTGGCTTCTGGTGCCAATGTTTTGCTTTCAGCAGACCCTACACTTGACAATTTACTTAAGTAACTTCTTGTCATTAGAACAACTGTCTCCCGATACGACTTCTCAAAACCTAAACCTGCAATGCGAGAAACAGCATCGAGAAGCTGCAAGAAGTTAAGGGAGAAAGAAGTTAGAGAACATGCCAAATAGATATGAGATGCAAAATACTAGATTGCAATTTGAAATGACCACCAATAGAAAGGAAAAAATATGTGTGAGAAAATCAAATCTATATCAGATACTAGATTGCTCCAAAGACAAAGATTCCCTACTCGAAGTCGCAATAAACCAGGAGTTGAAGCTTCCCCCTCTTCCAAGCTTTCAATAAAAAGTGGCAATATCATGTCTACCACTTCAGACTTGTTAACAGCGACAGTCAAATCAGCAAGCAAGCGAATAACATTAAGCTGCACAGCAGGAACTCCCTGCTTCTCCTTGTCAACCTGGAAATCAGCACAACTAGTAAACAGGGAATGAAATAGAACCAGAGATCAATAACAAAAAAAATTGGAAACCATGAGCTGGTGCAGAAAGGATTCCATGATTAAATGGTTATAACCCTGGTTAGCAAACAACTTTTGTTACTTTTGTTATAACCTCTAGCGAAAAAAAGGATGAACACATTTGACATTCCCATCCCTGGTGAGTATAAGAAAAACTAACAAGTTATCCATCCCAGATTAATTTGAAAGCACCTTTGTTAACAATGTTGACAAGCAGACAGACACACCAACAAAATTCTGTATGTGATCTGTATATCATAGTTATAAATGTATCAGAGCGTGTTGCTCTCAATACAAACCAACCTGGTCATCATAATCAATTCGTTCGCGTATACTGGAGGCCAATCCAGAGATAAACGTGTCCACAGGAGCCCGATCCCTTGTCCAGCCAGATTCAATTATCTGACAGCTTGTCTTCATGACAGTCTCAAACATTGCTCCCTGACTGCCACCCCAAGTATCAGCCTGTTACAATTGTAATGAACATCTTTACAGACCATATAGCATGCTTGTATATGCCAACTGAAACCTATCCATAACACATACCTGAGCACAGGCAGTCAGCACAAGTGGCTTCAGGCGAATGAGCAAGACACGCATTGGCTGACCCCCCCTGGTGACAGCAATTTGTGCAATCCCACCAAGCAATGAACTGAGCAGCTCTTCACAGTTTTTCAACTTCCGCCACACTGAGAGCAAACAGGCTTCTGCAGCATCTATCAACAATGCCAGAGTCTCAAGCACCAACCTCTTGGATGTTTTGCCATCCACATCAAGAGATGCAAGACTCTGAACTTTCATCCTGGCTGCAGCTTGATAGACGGAAAGTTTTGCATTGACTCTTGCTTTTAAAAGCTGTCCCTGTTCATTACAGTCCCGTCTCCGTATCTGCCAACATAACCAACTTTCCCTTATCAACCAGTATATTCAACATTTCTTTTCCCGCTACAGAAAGAGGTCCCATGCACGTTCACTTAATTACACACACACACACACACACACACACACACACGTACTCACACAAATATACATGCACGCACATAAAACGAGCCCAGAAATTTACATGAACATATATATGCATTGAGAGAGGCCATAACCAATTTCCAATTTCAAACTTTACTGTATCAAATTCAAATTCCATGGTTTCTCCTGAGAGATACCTCCTAGGTAAAAATGTAACAGCAAATCCAAAATCAAGTTAACATATAAGCACGTTAGCTTCAAACACATGACCGATAAATAACCAAAAAACATCCATGGTTAGATTTTTCCTGTGCACTAGAAGCACCTTCATACACTTCTACCTTTGCCATTACTAAGTTTCCCTTACATGCCCGTTTCCTCAATGAGGTCCATCTATTTTTCATCTGAAATACATTAAGAACCGTTCACAAACACACAGAGTAGTGGTGGCGGTGGTGGTGAAAACAGCAGCAGCTGCTGCTGCATTTACCTTCAAAAATGCAGACAGAGATTGAAGTTGCTTCTTAGCAATGAACCTAACTAGCTCCAAAAGCTTGTTATCTATCTTGACACAATCCAAAACATGTCCAATCAACTTGTACGCAATCTCTTGCTTCTCCAATCCCTCCGCAGTCTCTTCCTCAAATGAAGCCACTTGTTGCCTGCTCAATCCCCCACCTCCATCAAATCCCACCCCTGTTGACTCCAAACCACTCTTCCACGTCACTCCACTCCCATTCACCACCACTGTCGTTCATTCACCGTACTCGAAATATCATTATTGGCATCGTGGCTACTATTATGTTGTTTCACATTATTACTCAATGGCGAACTTTGTGAGGATGATGTTCCAGAGTTCATCCCAATTCGCTCACTAGGTGACGATGGCACCGGCACGGGCACATTAAACTGATCTAAAAGGCACGTGATCAACTTCTCCCCATCTTCCGGCAAAATCGGAACAAAATTCTCTGTTAACGCAATTAAAAAAACCCTAGAAATCGCCGAGCTCGCCAAATTTTCACCGGCATTGTTCCCAATCGCAGCCATAACAACTTCTCCAACAAATCCGGCAACATCCTCGGAGAAACCCGGATCCAATTCGGCCGACTTTGACACGTAAGCCAGGAAG
>Ga0307514_10002925_pt1 | contig 17004 bp, 10 predicted proteins | sample 16_EM_MG_FD_203088 | JGI IMG/M metagenome (GOLD analysis project Ga0307514, IMG submission 203088) | Populus trichocarpa ectomycorrhiza microbial communities from riparian zone in the Pacific Northwest, United States - 16_EM | ecosystem: Host-associated > Plants > Roots > Unclassified | place...
GCATATAGCTAGATAGCTGAGTGGATTTTCTTTCTTAACTCAGCATGAGGTTTTGCTATCAAAATGATTCTCTGATTTGTGCTTTAGGTCATTGGTGAGCTTTTCTTGTGAATAGAAGAAATGCAATGGGGTTTGTTTAATGAAGTGATGCAGGACAGCCCTAGGGGCTGTTCCGAATATGACTTTTAGAGGCTGTTTTAGGGCTGTAAGAAGTGGTTTTATGTTGATTTGTGATGGAATATGAGGAAGGATGCAGATGGCCTCTGGGAGTCTCACAAGAGTCATGCCTAAGAGATGCACTGATTTTTGAGTGATTTTCATGTCCTGGGATTTCAGCCACGCCTCCATGAAACAAAACAACGTTGAATTTTAAGTGTGAGTAATCCATTTAATGTAATGCATTGGCACAGATGCCTCCACACGTGATGTCCCTTTCCTGGTCACTCTTTTGAAGCTTAACCCTTTCTTCTCTACTTGTGTTTGAAGGTGATAACTCACTGTACAGTATGGCTGCAATTCACTGGTAGATGAGTAGTACTGGGGCCACTCACTGTCGTGATCTATGATATTATTTTACCAGCATTTGACAATCTACTCTACTTCATGCCCTTTGCCTAGATATTTCTATTTCTGCCATTACATCCCACCTCAGCAGATATTATAGGAGTATTAGGAACCACACTGATGGATCAGTATTTATGGCTTTTTGTTTGATTCTTCAAGATTGCTTTTCAAAAAGCTGTCTTTGAGAGGGTTATAACCTCTTGTTCTTGGACTCAACTAAATGCTGTGCCTAGATGCTTGTAGTCTGGTGAGATATTGAATCCATCATCTTTGGGCTCACAAGATATTCTTTAATAAATCAGATATATTTCACCTGAAAAGAACATAAATTAAAAGTATTTTATTATGATAGAATAGAGATATTTTGTGATAGGTCAATCTTTTCCTTGCAAGAAAGAAGAAAAGCATTTGAGGGGCTATAAAATGAGAAGGATAAAAAATATGATTGCGCCAGATTCTATTTTATTCAATTTTTCTCTTTGCTTTAATAATAATAATTCTATCTTAAAAGAAAAACCTTTAAATTATTTAAAAGGATAATTGATTTTCCCTTAACAAATTCTAATTTAATTATTAGAGAATCTTTAAATAAATAATTTTTTTTACGACAATGAGTTATTTGCATTTTCACCATGAAAGAATGAGTTAAATTATCAAAACAAGAAAATTAATGATTTCATCTTGAGTTAGAGCTCTATTTTTTAACCTATAGGATTAAAAAGGACTTTATCATCATTTCGAGAAGTGTAACTCAACTGATCAAGCTCTAGGTTTGCTCTCTAAAGATCATCAGTTTGAGTCCCACAAACCTTAAGACTACTAGAGGCTTACATGGTCGTTAATTTCAGGGCTCGTGAAATTAATTGAGGTGCACGCAAACTGATCCGGACACCCATGTTAATAATAATAAAAAAAAAGACCTCGTCACATTTATATGTGATATCCATCCTCCTATATCTTCATGTCTTTATTATACTAAGCAACATGAATTTATCATCCAGAAAATCAAATACACTGATACACACCAAATAAAAGATCAATTATCCACACGAGCACAGTGCAAACTTAATAAAAACTTGCCTTACTAAAGTCTTTTGACAGCTCAAACAATCCCAGCCTAGTTGGTAAGTAGAGGCAACAATGGAAGGTGACAATGAATGGGAACAAATCCAATGCCCAACAAATCAATTAAGAGAATGGGAAATGGTTGCTCTTGGAGACAACAAGAACCATCTTCAGGCTGACCCCTGTATCTTCCCTCCAAGCAACCATGAAGGCCTTCAAATCCCACAACCACCACCGGAGTCACAAACTATTCCTGGCCAACCATGTTCAAGTGCTGTATGTAATGTGAAAGCTGAGAAAATAGCCGGGTCTGACTCCATGGCGCCACAAGTGGAGCGCAATAGAATTGGGAAGCTTTTGAGGTCCGGGGGGTTTTGGATAGCAAGCAGAGTTCATTATTATGTGATTTACAGAGGTGGGTTTCGCTCAATTGCCTCGCTTACTGTATTGGTAGCAGCAGTTTCGCTATTCTCCAGGTTCCGAAGGTGGAGTAAATGGATCCAGGAAGAGAGAAAGAATCATCTAATCCTTCGTCTCAAAGAGAAAGACCAGGTTCCACTTTCTCCTTGTTTTTTCTTGAATTTCTAAGCATATCGGATGCCTATTTGCATTAGTTTGGAAGCAGCATACCTAACCTAAATCGTGAGGCCCAGTTGCTCGGATTCACTCTTAAGAATAAAGAATAATGCTGGGAACTTGCCACTTTTTTTTTGCTGCATGCCATAAGTGGGGAGTGGTGACAGTAAAGAAACCTAGGAATTGGATGCTAGAGTTCATTAGTGAGAAAAGCTAATGTTTAGTAGGAGTGGCTATTTAAGAAACACACACATTTTGGCTATCCTCTAGACAATATTCTTGGCTTTGCAAGCAAAATTCATAGCTAGGTAAGTACTAATAAAGAACACATGGCGCTGTGAAGTTGTGCTTTCCGTACGCATGCTTTCTTACATGATTGATTGCCTTGACATGATTAATATTCTGCAGACTATTAGCCAGCTCTCGCTCCAAATTGCACAAATGAAAGAAATGTTATTGTCGCGTCGCAAGGTTGCAGTCATCCGAGTTGGTTGACTGATCGATCATCCATGAAAGCTGACGGTACGTAGTTCAGGAATTCTCCACAGCTGCTTAAAAAATTATATGAAGTGGAGAAACGAGTACTGATACATGTGCGTGCGTGCTGCTAGAATCATGAATATTGATTTGTTGAGTGGACTAGTTTCAATCAGTTCCTTCAGTTGGATATAAGCAACTATGTACTGTCCAAGCTTGTTTCATCGATCATTTTTAGTTACCTGGGCTCTTATCATCAGCAAACAGTTTCAAATTTCAAGAATGGAAGAGTGCTTATAGGGTCTAATATGTTTTATGATCACTTGTTCAAACTTGTTTTATCCAATCCCTATGTATCGTATGCAACCAGGACACAGAAATAAGTAAGTAGCTCACAATTAAACGGCAGAAAATACATAGAACCTCTCCATCGCTGTGCATTCAAGTTCCATTTCCATAGCATTAGCTTCATGTGTTAAGAAGACCACTACTGCAAGTAATGAACTTGGATGTAGTTATAAAAATCAGACATTTGCAAGCTCAACTAAATGCAAATTCAGTGTTAGTTTGATTTTCTTCGCATCCCAAAACTCTAAATATAAATGCAAATTCAGCATCGGAGTTCTTTTTTCTTATGATAACTGCAGTGTCAGTTTCCTTAAAATCTCTTTGATGAGCCAACTTTTAGAAGGGCAAGGTTTTGGAGATTCTCTCCTTTTCATCATTTTTTTCCCTTTTCAAATATGTTTAAATAATATATAGAATTTGATATTTATCATCGTAAGTTTAAATTTGGTATTAAAATATTTAATGATTAGTTTTGGATGATTATACATATCTCTTAAACCGTAGATCAAGCTGAAATTTTACAGGGAAATACTATACACATGGAACCATGTTGTGGTAAATTGTCAGGTCGAATTGTGTTTGGAAACAAAAATTATTTCAGATGATCAAAGTTATTAAATGAATATTGTCAAATCTGTTAGACTAGACCTTCGTATACTATTTGAGACATATATGAAGCTACATGTAGAATTTTCCTGTGATTCAATTTGGACTGTAAACTAAGCATCTCAAGCTTTTCAACCATATATGGTACGTTTAAAGAGAACGAAGTGTTTAAAGTCATGATTGAAATATGCCAAAAATATGCGAAAATTTGAGATTCGGGTTATATGAAGAAATTTTAGCATGAAGACTTTATTTTTATTATCCTATTTAATTTATTTATTAATAATTATTTTTAATTTGAATTTGTTCTGGCATATTAGATATTGTTTATGAGTTTATTTCATTATTAAACTTATGTTAGTTGATTACTAGTTTAGGCCCATTAACTTCTAACCCAAAAGAAATCCATTAATGATAGTTAGAGGAGACTATATTATGTTTTTTTTTTTGCTGTAAATTTGGGCAAGTTAAAGAATAAAAGTGAGTTTTTTTTGTGGCAAAACAATATTTCTTTATAAGGATGAAGATCATACACTGACTTATCGAAATTTAACCGGCTTCATGATGTCATTTACATACTTATGATTTTTTGATATAAGGTTATCTTTGGATTCAAGTCCTTTTCCAATGCCTTTGGTTCTTAGGTACATAGTTAACTCTAGGTCAAGGTTCTATCAAACCTGTTTTTCAGCTTTCTAAGTTGTTATTTACTTCATTGGGGGTTGGTTAACCATGTGATCAAGAAATCCGCATAAAAAATATATTTATATAATATGAAAGTAACTTCTATATATAAAATAATTTATTATATATACAATTTAATATCTATAATACAAACACACATTTAACTACATTATAATTTTTTTAAAAAATAAAAGATTGGTTGAATTCATTGCATATTCCCTCATAAATTATTGTTTACTAGAAGAGTGATTTGGATTTTTTTTAGCTATTTTTTTTTTAATTAGGTATTTACAAATTAGGTTCAATGAGATTTCAAGCTCATAATTTATTTTGAATAGCTTCCTATAGAATTCTCGAGATATTAAAAAGATGTTTCAACATTACATTAATGTTCTATTTGGAAAGATAAGATTCAGTTTTGTTGGCTAACAAAAATTGAAATTTTGAAGACCAAATTCAACAATAAAACAAACATGCATCCCTTTTTATATTACTATATTATCGTTGTCTTTTCTTAAAAATTTATCTTAAGATTTTTTTTATAATTTTTGTTGATACTTGTAATTTTTCTATTTTGTGTTTTAGTTTAAAATTTCATTTCTTTACATATTAGTCCCTGAATTTAAGAGAGGAGAGATGGCCATTGAAAAACATCGAAGGAGAGAGAAAATGTTATTTTAGCCATATTCCAGCAATGGAAAGTGTCATTCTTGATGCCAAAAGGTTCATTTTCTCCTGAGGAGTTCAATAGTGGTGGTATTTTTCTATAAACATGTTGAAAAAAGTAAATCGAGGTTCGTTATTTGTTTTTCAATTTGGTTGATTTTTGCTTTTTAGAGTGATTTTAGGATGTTTTGGAGTAAAAACAAAATTTATCGAGGTTCTTAGAATGTTTGAAGGTATTCTCATGTGAAACAAAACTAAAAATTGGTTTTTAGGGTCAAAACATTTGGACCTTGATTTTTTGACTACCTTTGTGATGGTTGGAAACTGAAGTTTAAGATGATGCATTATTTGCTGTAACAGACAACGAGTCATTTTTTTTTAAAAAAAAAAAGTATGTCGTTCACCCCCCAAGCATAAGAAAAATGAAATCAACTCGAGCCTGAGCTTTTGGGTTTCTTGCTAGGCATAACAACGCCTAACCTTTTCTGTTTTTTTCATTTTTTAATTTTAATTAATACCCTTTTTTTTATGTATTTTTTTGCTTTACATGATTTTTTTATTTAAATTTTAATTAATATTATCTATGTTATTTTTAAATTATTAACTATTCGATTAAATAAAAAATAGATTTCAAAAGATAAGGTTATTAAACCACATAAGGGCTCTGACAAGTCATGGGTTGAGCGAGTTAGCTTGATTTGACTCGAGTCTATCCAAATTCTCGTTGTCCTTGTCATAATCCAATTTTGGATCTTTAAATTATTCTATGAAAAATATTTTTTATTCAAGAATTTAAAAAAATCAAAAATTTAAAATCCCAAAATATCTTCAAAACAAAAGTTGAGCTACAATAGACCAAGATGTTAGAAGAATAGCTAGATTGGGGTATTTTGACAAGATAGAAAGAAAAAATTAATTTAAAACAAAGTTGAAGATTGAAATCTAATTTAACCAAAATTAGAAGAATTAATAAGTTTAAGGATTCAATTAAACTTCTAATAGGTTTAATTGATTTAATTAAAGATGTAATTTAAGCAAAATTAAGTCTAAAAGTTAGTTTAGGCCTAAAATTAGAACAATTAATTAAGTTCAAGGACTTAATTAAATTTTCAATGGCTTTTGAGGATTCAATCAAGGACTTAACTAAAAAGAAATCAAATTTGAAAGCCTAATTCAGATCAATTTGCAAATATTAAAAGATTAAAGACAAAATTGAAACTTTAAAGGCCAAATTGGTGTAATCAGGAGTTCAATTACAAGAAATTTGAAGTTTGAAGGCTAATTGAGGGCCAAATTGAAAAAATTCAAGACCAATGACCTTTTTATAAAAAAAAAAACACGCAACATTTGGGGCTTTATCAAACCTTTCCAAGGACTAGATTGAAGAAAATCAAAGTTTAAGGCTTAATCAGAGACTAAATAGAACAAACTAGAAACTAAAGGGTACTTTGTAAAAGGCGCCAAACTTGAAGGATTTCAATTGAGTTTTGGCAAAGGCTTCATTGCATAAAATTAGTCAGTTTTGTCTCAATCAAGAATGTTTGAGCTTAAATTGAAACAACAAAAACCAAATTAAAGTTTTTTCAAATCCCAATTAGAAAACCCTAATTTGGGTTTAAGCAAACAACATGTCACTTAGTTTAAATAAAAAGATTGAGCGACATGTCATCTGTTCCTATTTTATTGTCTTCCTCAGTTATGAAGCCTGATTGGAATGCTATCTTCAGGCAAATGAATGTGACATCTCCAACCATCTCAGAGGCTTTAACCACTACCAATAAACAAAGGAGTTTTTCTTCCACAATGATAGCTATTACCATCAAACATTTACACCCTATTTTGTTTTTCAACAAATTAGACAACATGTCCTTGATCAACCACCTTACATTGACAGATTTGAGCTGATCAATGACCAATCTTCCAAGCAATGAATGTGGAGTTTTATACCTCCAAATCGAGTATGATTTGTTTCTAAGGGTAAATATACATCCCCTTTACATGACTCAGGTGCACCAAGGACACGTTTATGCTTAATTTTTCATAATGACCTTATCAAAGTAGCACACTCAGTCAATCATGCCCAAGAAAGAGAAGTATCTTGATTGACTAAGCTTCGGGGCTACCTTCTCTTGGTTAAATAAAGCCCACAAAACAATAAAAAGAATCAAAACCCATTAGTCTAAGAAGGTTAGGAAAGCATGGACAAGAATCTTCCATAAACAACCTATTTTTTTATGCAAAACCATCTTGGTTTTGCAACTGTTGGTTTGAATTTGGATATAAAAGAGTAGTTGCTTTTTAAGGAAAATGAAAAGGGGTACTAGGAAAGAAAAGGCAGAGAAAAAATAGAGAAAATACCTAAAGAGTCAAAAAGAAAATCCAAAAATTGATTTAAGAGAGAAACCAAAGGATTAATGTACCAAATCAAAGTAGAATCCAAACTAGTTAAGAGTGGAAAGGAGTTGAAGATAAAAGGGAAAGTAACCAAGAATCTAGAGATGAAATCTATACATTCTTTACAAGGTATACCCTTAAATTTTGATGAGGGAGTGTAGCTTATTGAGCACAACCCCCATTTTTTCATTATGCTTGTTAAATATTGGTATTAAAGGTTCATTATGCATTTTCTTTTTAGTTACTTGTTAATTTTGATGCATTTGATGTTTTATTTGACTTTTTTCAAATGGTTAGTTATGACATGATTTATTAATATGTGTGTGTATGTGTTTGTTTGAAGTTTGGTTGCATGATTAATTATGTGCATTGGAGTGTTAAATGTTAGTATAGAGTATTGTTTTACATGTTTTGATGTTAAGATGATCATTTTTTAAGTTATGACAATGTGTTTTAAGTTTTGAAGTTCTTATGGTTTAAGTTGTTTTAAGATAGCCTGTTAGGTTTGTTAAAGTTGTATGCATGTTGTTTAAGCATTAGCACATTGAATTTATCCAATAGAACAATGTTTTTTTTTACCTAAGAAAATGTTATTTTTTCCCATTGTTTTACTTGACCTTGCTTACTATTTTTGCTATTTTTTTTTTCTTGTTAGTTTTGATGATTCAAGCAGGTTGTATTAAGAATGCTTAAGCTTTGTTTGCTAGGTTTAATTATTATTTTGGGTTATATTGTATTTTTTATGAGCTTAAGTTATGTTGCTGGGTTTCTGGGTTTACAAACTTTTATGGGTTGATGTTCTTGCCATGAAATTTGCCTTAGGTCTTTGATTTTGGTATCATTTTGGTCGATTGTTGGTTCTTATATATGCATGCATACTTGTTGGTCTTTGATCTTAAGGTTTTCAAGGCTTAAAAACATTGTTTTTATGGCTTTTGATCTTCATTTCTGTCTTTTTATTTTTTTGCATAAAATCAAATAAGCATGGCTTTTGTTGGATTATTGTGATGATCTAGCTCCAAAATCTGGTTTGAATGATGTTTGTGTGTGATTTCATGACTTTAATTTTGTGCAATTTGGTCTCATATCAAATTTATGTTTTCCAAGTTCATTTCTTATTGTTCTTCGTATTCTTTATCAAATTCAAGCAAAAAAAAAACCATTTGATCTTTAGTGCTTCTTTCTTGTTTCTAGACCTTATTTGTGTGCTTGGACCTTTGTGCTAGTAAGCCCAACTCACGTGGCTGGGTTGAGCCCAACCCATCTTTTTAATATGGTAGTGTTTGAGGAGTTTGATTTTTACCAAAGAAAAAATGCATTTTTTTTCTTAAGACGTGTCTACCAAACACGACCTTAAGAAAAAAAATTAGCCTCTAGTTTTTAGTTAAGGACGTATTTGACAAACATGCCCTCCTGATTTTCTAGCAATGTTTATTTTTTTATTTTTTTTACTTTTTCCAAACAGATCTCAAATAATTCCCAATTTTTTTTTTGAAAAAATCAAAGATCATTTTAAAATTATTTTTAGATCCATCGCATGTTCTCCAACCATTTTATTTAATATTTGAGTTGTAGACTTATACTGTAAGATACTGACCCAATATTAAATATACCAGTTTTTCTTCATAAATTTCAGAAAATTACAAAAAACAAACCAAAAACTTATTCAAAGAAAAATAAAAAAATACATGTTTTTATCTATGTGCTTATGACCAAGTCTCTCAAAAAATAAAAAATAAAATCATATTTGCATAAATAATAATAAAAAATACAAGTCATGATTTAATATATATGAATACTAAAATTCAAGAAAAATATTTTTGTTAATATCTTTGCATGCTTTTTTTTTTAATTTACTAACATGTTTATGAAATATATGAGAACTTGGCTTCTATTTTAAAAATACAAAAAAACTTATTTTGTTTGTTCGAATATTAAGGATTACAAATTTATACGCAAGACGTATTCCTGATGTTAAAAGAAAAATGTAAAAAAAAAATATTTTGACATTAGAATAATTAAGTTTTAACCTTATAAGATAAGGACCTCCTTACTGATGATGATTTTTCTTAAACTTTAGACAGACCAACGGGTTATAAAATACAACAATACATTAGTTTATATCAAACAAACAAACAATGCAGGTTATCCTTAGTAAGGTGTACTAGGGGTGATGTGTATTTCCTATACACAACTAGTTCTTTTATCTAGACTTTGAGACCAATTAGAGTTCATCGGAACTAAAATACTAGGTGGCAACTCCAATTTATTTTGTTGATAAGAAACAAGAATTTCTTATTCTTTTAACCTATCATCTCGAAGATCCCGGTCTGGGAGGATGATCTTCATTACGTCGTACACGTGTGACAATTCTAATATTTTTTTTAAATAAAATAAAACTTTAGATCCGTGTCATTTTTAATTTTTCTTTTAAAGGCAAGCTGGTTTTGGCCAAGACTACTGAGTTAATTGGGCCACAACTGAAGACCCATGTTGACCTAAAACAATATATATATTAAAACATGGGTGTCTAGAATTTTTTTTTATAATCAAACCGGATTTTACCATGGTTGATTGGGTCATAATAAGACTTGACCTGAAGATTGTCTCGGTCCAAGATTTAGAACACGAGTTAAGGGAATTAATTTGGGTTAATCTAAGCTTGACTTAATAAAAAACATGAAATGATATTATTTTAATTAAAAAAATCGGGTTTTTTCTTAGGTCCCAAGTAAATCAATCTAAAAACAAATAAATAATATAATTGAAAAATTAATAGCAGTAGCTAATCAATCGAAAAGCTATAAGAAATATTATTATAAGATATGAACAATACCGTAGAGGTTTTTATGAACCCAAATTATTCATAGAGGGACCTGTTGAAGGAAAATAAAATAGTCGAAATCGTGCAATAATTCGAAGCTATCATGGCCGTGTGATCGTGAAGTTTATTTTGCGTTTCTGTACCACAATTGAAAAGAAACGAAAAGTCGTCATTTCATTTCTTGGTCTGAGAGAGAGAGAGAGATAGAGAGATTGTTGGTGGGTGTGTGTGTGTATGTACAGATCTCACTCTCTTGATCCACGCAGAACAGGTAACGAACCATTTTCTCTTTGATCCGTCACTTTTGTCTCTCCATGCTTTGACTCTGTCTTTCTTGCTCGCTTAATCACTTCCATTTCCACAGTATTTTTTTTAGTAATCTTTTCGATTTCGATTTTTCTTTTTGAAGCTGGATCTTCTCCTCCTGTAGGCAATTTCAAAGTTGTGAGAGTAGAAGCTATCTGTTGTTTGCATTTGGCATAATATTTTAGTGTCGAATTGCGTTTTTTTCTGTTCCTTAAAATTAGGGTTTTTGATTGATTTATTTATTTCTGTATGCTTCAGTCAAGCACTTGCAACATTTGGTTACATTGTACGGAAATGGGGAGATTAAAGCTAAACCCTGGGATTAAGTCAATTGAGGAAGAGCCTGAGGAGCGTGATGCTGCTGTTGAATCAAATAGGGCTGATTTATTAGCATATTCGATTAATTCTGAAGTCAGTGCCGTGTTGGCGGTCATGAGGAGAAACGTGAGATGGGGGGGTCGGTATATTTCAGGTGATGACCAGCTAGAAGACTCTCTAATTCAATCTTTGAAGACGTTGAGGAAGCAAATCTTCTCATGGCAGAATCCGTGGCATACTATCAACCCTGCTCTTTATCTTCAGCCCTTTTTGGATGTCATTCGGTCCGATGAAACGGGTGCACCAATCACCGGGGTTGCTTTGTTGTCTGTTTACAAGATATTAACTCTTGATGTCATTGATCAAAATACTGTAAATGTTGAAGATGCTATGCAGCTGGTAGTTGATGCTGTGACTAGTTGCCGGTTTGAGGTGACAGATCCTTCATCTGAAGAAATGGTGTTGATGAAGATACTTCAGGTTCTTCTGGCTTGCATGAAGAGTAAGGCATCTGTCATGTTGAGTAATCAACATGTTTGTACCATAGTGAACACTTGTTTTCGTATAGTACATCAAGCAGGCAGTAAAAGCGAGTTGCTGCAGAGGATTTCTCGCCACACTATGCATGAACTTGTCAAGTGCATTTTTTCACACCTTCCAGATGTTGAAAGCGCTGAACAGACATTGGTTAATGGAGTTACTTCTCACAAACATGAGGTATAATTGCATCTCATATTCATCTTGATTGTTGCAATATCTTTTCTTTCAATTATGCTTATGTTATTTGCTGAGACATAGGATAAATGGGAAGCTGGAAAACTTGAAATGAAAAAAATAATCATGATGAGGGGTTTGTCTGGAAAGCTAGACGTTGATAGCTTATTGATGCTTTTGACTTGTGGTAATTTTGGATTAAAACTTCCTCTCAAATGATCGTGATGAATGGTTGATGGTATGCTATGGATTCTCAACTGCATGTTCCTGGTAGTCGAAGCAACAGAAGACTGTATTCTTTTTCCAATGTTGCATGGATGGAAAATTAATAGAGCTTTAGGGGAAAACCTATTCTGATTAAATTCAAAAGTCTTAGTTGGTAGAGGTGGTTTGGCTCTTTTCCCCTACTTTTGTGTGAAATTGTGAGGCTACTTTTGTGATCTTAGTTTATGTATTATACTATTTGTTTTTCAATTTCTTTTAGTTTTGGAAGACTGGCACATAGCATTAAAGAGCCGGGAAAATTTTCTCTGGAAATTTATGTCTTAATATTATGCATTCTAACAAATTAGGTGGTTTATGTACTGTGACCTGCAGATGTACTATAAGCACCGTTTTGTTTATTGGAAAACAATGTAATCTGGATGAAAGAGTGGAAAAGATAAACATTTCTGGCACTTGTGCCTTTGAACAGAATCATCTACTTTTTTGTCTTTTTTTTTTCCTACTTTCAAAAATATGTAAAGCTTCTTGTTTCTTATGCAGATTGGTGGGCTGGATAATGATTATGCTTTTGGGAGTAAACAGATGGAGAATGGAAATGGTAATTCAGAATTGGATGGCCAAGCATCCACTGTGAGCTTTGGTTCCAATGCTTCCACAGCTCTGGTGGCAAGGGAAGAAAATGCAATTGGGACTGGTGGTGGAAAGGATGGCCTTCCATTTGATTTGCACCTTATGACAGAACCATATGGAGTGCCTTGCATGGTAGAGATATTTCATTTCTTGTGCTCTTTATTAAATGTTGTTGAGCATATTGGAATGGGTCCCAGATCAAATACTATAGCATTTGATGAAGATGTCCCACTTTTTGCTTTGGGTTTAATTAATTCTGCAATAGAATTGGGCGGCCCTTCTATTCGTTGTCACCCGAGGTTACTGAGTTTGATTCAGGATGAATTATTTCGTAATCTGATGCAATTTGGTTTGTCAGTGAGTCCGCTTATTCTCTCAATGGTCTGTAGTATAGTTCTCAATCTGTATCACCATCTCCGAACTGAACTAAAACTCCAGCTCGAGGCTTTCTTCTCATGTGTGATTTTGAGACTTGCGCAGAGCAGATATGGTGCTTCATACCAGCAGCAAGAGGTTGCCATGGAGGCTCTTGTAGACTTCTGCAGGCAGAAAACCTTTATGGTGGAGATGTATGCCAATTTAGATTGTGACATAACATGCAGTAACGTGTTTGAAGAGCTTGCTAATTTATTGTCAAAGAGTGCTTTTCCAGTGAATTGCCCTTTGTCTGCAATGCACATTCTTGCTCTTGATGGCCTTATTGCTGTTATTCAGGGGATGGCTGAAAGGATAGGCAATGGATCGGTAAGTTCAGAGCAGGGACCAGTGAATCTTGAGGAGTACACCCCGTTCTGGATGGTGAAGTGTGACAACTATAGTGATCCTAATCATTGGGTTCCATTTGTCCGCAGGAGGAAGTACATTAAGAGAAGGTTGATGATCGGAGCTGATCACTTTAATCGTGACCCAAAGAAAGGACTAGAATTTCTCCAAGGAACACATCTCTTACCTGACAAACTGGACCCTCAAAGTGTGGCTTGCTTTTTCAGGTACACTGCTGGGTTAGATAAGAATCTTGTTGGTGATTTCTTGGGAAATCATGATGAGTTTTGCGTTCAGGTTCTCCATGAATTTGCTTGGACTTTTGATTTCCAAGACATGAATCTTGATACTGCTTTGCGGTTGTTCTTGGAAACTTTTAGACTGCCTGGAGAATCACAAAAAATACAAAGGGTGCTTGAGGCATTTTCTGAGAGATATTATGAGCAATCACCACAGATTCTTGCTAACAAGGATGCAGCTCTTTTGCTGTCTTATTCCCTTATAATGCTCAACACAGATCAGCACAATGTACAGGTGAAGAAAAAAATGACGGAAGAGGACTTCATCCGGAATAATAGGCACATCAATGGAGGCAATGACTTACCTCGAGAATTTCTTACGGAGCTTTACCATTCAATTTGCAAAAATGAGATCCGCACAACTCCTGAACAAGGATTTGGTTACCCTGAAATGACCCCAAGCCGTTGGATTGATCTAATGCACAAGTCCAAAAAGACTGCTCCGTTCATTTTATCTGATTCCAGAGCCTACCTTGACCATGATATGTTTGCCATAATGTCAGGTCCAACAATTGCTGCTATCTCTGTGGTGTTTGATAATGCAGAACATGAAGATGTTTACCAGACATGTATTGATGGATTCCTGGCTGTTGCTAAAATCTCCGCATGCCATCATCTTGAAGATGTGTTGGATGATCTAGTTGTGTCTCTGTGCAAGTTCACAACCCTCCTGAATCAATCTTCAGTTGAGGAACCGGTGCTAGCCTTTGGTGATGATGCAAAAGCAAGGATGGCAACTGTTACAGTTTTTACCATTGCAAATAGGTATGGTGATTACATTCGCACAGGATGGAGGAATATCCTGGACTGCATCTTGCGATTGCACAAACTTGGTCTCCTCCCTGCTCGTGTGGCCAGTGATGCTGCTGATGAATCAGAGCTAGCTGCTGACCCTGTGCATGGTAAACCTATTACAAATTCTCTGTCATCAGTTCACATGCAATCCATGGGAACTCCAAGGAGATCTTCTGGATTAATGGGCCGATTCAGTCAGCTCTTGTCTCTCGACACTGAGGAGCCAAGATCGCAACCCACTGAACAACAACTTGCTGCTCATCAACGCACCCTTCAGACAATCCAAAAGTGCCATGTTGACAGCATATTTACTGAGAGCAAGTTCTTGCAAGCTGAATCGTTGTTGCAGCTAGCACGAGCACTCATCTGGGCTGCAGGTCGCCCTCAGAAAGGGAACAGTTCACCAGAGGATGAAGATACTGCTGTTTTCTGCCTTGAATTGCTCATTGCAATTACACTGAGCAACAGGGACAGGATTGTGCTATTGTGGCAGGGTGTTTATGAGCACATAGCTAATATTGTTCAATCAACTGTAATGCCTTGTGCCTTAGTAGAGAAGGCTGTTTTTGGACTCCTCAGGATTTGCCAGCGGCTGCTGCCCTACAAAGAGAACCTGGCTGATGAACTTTTGAGGTCACTGCAACTTGTCTTGAAGCTTGATGCCCGTGTTGCTGATGCATACTGTGAACAAATTACACAGGAAGTGACTCGGCTTGTGAAAGCAAATGCTACACACATCAGATCCCTAATGGGTTGGCGTACGATTACATCCTTGCTTTCCATCACTGCTCGTCACCCAGAAGCTTCTGAAGCAGGATTCGATGCGCTGTTGTTCATTATGACTGATGAAGCTCATTTGTTGCCTGCCAATTATGTTCTCTGTGTTGATGCAGCAAGGCAGTTTTCAGAGTCTCGTGTTGGACAGGCAGAGAGATCTGTGCGAGCACTTGAACTTATGGCAGGTTCTGTTAATTGTTTGGCTAGGTGGTCGCATGATGCAAAGGAAACAATGGGAGAAGAGGAGTCTGCAAAATTATCACAGGATATTGGGGAAATGTGGCTGAGGCTTGTGCAAGGTTTACGGAAAGTTTGTTTGGATCAGAGAGAAGAGGTCAGAAACCATGCTCTTTTATCATTGCAAAAGTGCTTGACAGGAGTGGATGAGATTAACCTTCCACATGGTCTGTGGTTACAATGTTTTGATCTGGTGATCTTTACTATGCTAGATGACTTGCTTGAAATTGCTCAGGGACACCAAAAAGACTACCGGAATATGGAAGGGACACTTATCATTGCTGTAAAACTCCTGTCAAAGGTGTTTTTACAGTTACTTAATGAACTTGCACAGCTGACAACTTTCTGCAAGCTATGGCTAGGAGTGCTTAGCCGAATGGAAAAATATCTTAAGGTAAAAGTGAAAGGGAAGAAGAATGAAAATCTCCAGGAAACGGTGCCTGAGCTTCTTAAGAACACTTTACTTGCAATGAAGAGTAGGGGAGTGCTTGTGCAGAGGAGTGCTCTAGGTGGGGATAGCTTGTGGGAACTTACATGGCTGCATGTGAATAACATTGCTCCATCTTTGCAAGCTGAGGTGTTCCCTGACCAAGATCGAGAGCAGTCACATCATAAGCTGGGTGAAACTGGTGGAAGTTTGGTGTCTGATGAAACAGATTCTGTTTCTTCCAAGGAATCAGTGCATGCTGAAGTTGCTGGCACAGGAGGTTAACATGTGCACAATGTTTAGCAGACTATGATCGGTTTGTTGATATTTGTAGCTGAGGGCACATAGTTGGAAGCATCGGTATTTTTTACAGGTTCCAATATTGGAATCAACTGGGGTACTGATAAAGATTCAGCTTTATCTTAGTTTTAGTTTGGGTTGATGTAAACTGTAGTCAAGAAGCGAATCGAACAGATGAAAATCGTTGTTCAGGACTTCAAGCATCAGAGCTGGTCAGTCGGTGAGAACCCCGCATAGTTTTTCTGGTATTGTCCTTATGTTTTGCATTTATAAGAACTTTCCATGCGTGCTATCATCAAAAGTGGGTTTCTTTGAAGATGTTATATAGTTAATAGATGAAGGATTTAACCCGATAGTCTTTCTTTTATTTGAATTCTTCCAGGGAAGAATGCTCTCATCACGGTTTCCGGAATTTTGAGCTTGAAATTTATATTGACTTTCTGGTTGATGTACAGGACTCAGAATTTGAATCTGAAACTTGTATGTTTCAAGTAGGTTATACTCGGAATTAAAATGTAGTGTACCGTTGTCTGGAGACATGCCATGGTTTTGCAGATTTAAATACAATTCTTCAGATTCTGGATGCTCTGTGGACTGGTGATTATTATGATCGGAGCATTCAATTGGCTCTCTAATTATCGAAACAGAGATGTTGCGATTGTTTATAAAAGTAAAAGAGAAGTAGCTGACTAGCCCGCGCTCATGTGGGTGACCCGGGCATCTCATCTGCTACTCTATGGTGAGTAGGTATTTTCATCTCCAGGTTTGACAGGAACATTAGCAACCCTTTCTGTTGCTATGCTTAAATGGAGAAGAAATTCAGACTATATGATTTTTAGGTAGAACAAAACTATTGCGGTTTCTACCCATTTTTTTATTATTATCTTTTTAATAGAAAAAAAATTGTCCAGCCAAAAAACGTTATTTTTTAATAGATATACTTGGATTTCGTATCTAAATTTTTTAAACTCTGAGATTTGAGTGATGAATTTCTTTGGGTTTAAGAATTT
>Ga0307514_10002926_pt1 | contig 17001 bp, 14 predicted proteins | sample 16_EM_MG_FD_203088 | JGI IMG/M metagenome (GOLD analysis project Ga0307514, IMG submission 203088) | Populus trichocarpa ectomycorrhiza microbial communities from riparian zone in the Pacific Northwest, United States - 16_EM | ecosystem: Host-associated > Plants > Roots > Unclassified | place...
ACGGGCGTGCACGCACGCCCCGCCGAGGGGCTGACCGTGCCGCCGTTCGTCCTGGCGATGGGCGAGGGCGCGACGATCGCGGCCCGCGCCGGGCTGCCCATGGTCATCGGCGACCTGCGTGACCGCGACAGGATGCGGCGCGGCATCGACCACTACCGCACGCGGTTCTGCCCCTCCCCCTGGGCGCGGGAGCCCTACGTCGTCATCTCGGGCACGATCGCGGTGTCCGGCACGCCCGAGGAGGCCCGGCGGCTGCTGATACCGGAGGCCTGGTCGATGGCGTACTCGCGCACCCACGGCACCTTCCCGCCGCTGCCGCCCGCCGAGCGTGTCGAGGCACTGACGATGACCGACAAGGAGCGCGGCTTCTACGAGTCCGGGCTGACCGGGCACATCACCGGCACCGACGAGCAGGTCGCGCACGAGTTGGAGACGGTGCTGAAGGAGACGGGAGCCCAGGAGGTCCTGGTCACGACCAGCGGCTACGACCGGGAGGCCCTCCTGGACTCCTATCGGCGGCTCGCCCGGATCACCGCCGGCTGAGCCCTGGGGTGTCCGTGTCGTCCCGCCTCGCACGTAGTGGACCCTTCACACCCGCGCCGCCCGCCCGGGCGACCGGCCCCCGGTTCGCATAGGATCGCGGGGTTTGTCCTCGGCTCGGCCGGAAGCCCCGTACGGAGTACTCCCTCATGCCCGACTCCCACGACCCATACGTCCGTGTTCGCGGTGCCCGTGAGCACAACCTCCAGGGTGTGGACGTCGACATCCCGCGGGACGTGTTGACCGTGTTCACGGGCGTGTCGGGCTCGGGGAAGTCGTCGCTGGCGTTCGGCACGATCTACGCGGAGGCGCAGCGGCGCTACTTCGAGTCAGTCGCGCCGTACGCCCGCCGGCTGATCCACCAGGTCGGGGCGCCGAAGGTCGGTGAGATCAGCGGACTGCCGCCCGCCGTGTCGCTCCAGCAGCGCCGGTCGGCGGCGACGTCCCGTTCCTCCGTCGGCACGGTGACCAATCTGTCGAACTCCCTGCGGATGCTGTACTCCCGGGCCGGTGACTACCCGCCGGGCGCCGAGCGGCTCGACTCGGACGCCTTCTCCCCCAACACGACGGCCGGTGCCTGTCCGCAGTGCCATGGGCTGGGCCGGGTGCACCGTACGACGGAGAAGTCGCTGGTCCCCGACCCGTCACTGTCGATCCGCGAGGGCGCCGTGGCCGCCTGGCCGGGCGCCTGGCAGGGCAAGAACCTGCGGGACATCCTCGACGCGCTCGGCTACGACGTCGACCGGCCCTGGCGGGAGCTGCCCGCCGAGCAGCGGGAGTGGATCCTGTTCACGGACGAGCAGCCGGTCGTCACCGTGCACCCGGTCCGGGACGCCGAGCGCATCCAACGGCCGTACCAGGGCACGTACATGAGCGCCCATCGGTACGTGATGAAGACGTTCGCGGACTCGAAGAGCCTCACCCTGCGGGCCAGAGCGGGGCGCTTCCTCACCAGCGCGCCCTGCCCGGCCTGCGGCGGCAGCCGACTGCGTCCCGAGGCGCTGGCGGTGACCTTCACCGGCCGCACGATCGCCGACCTGGCCGCATTGCCGCTGGTGGAGCTGGCGACGGCTCTCGACGCGGGCGCCTCGGAGGCGGCCCGGGTGCTCACCGCCGACCTCAGGTCCCGTATCGCACCCGTGGTCGAACTCGGTCTCGGCTACCTCAGCCTGGACCGGGCCACGCCCACCCTCTCGGCGGGCGAACTGCAACGACTGCGCCTGGCCACCCAGTTGCGGTCCGGACTGTTCGGAGTCGTGTACGTCCTCGACGAGCCGTCCGCCGGGCTGCACCCGGCGGACACGGAGGCGTTGCTGACGGTGCTGGAGCGGCTGAAGGCGGCCGGGAACACCGTGTTCGTGGTGGAGCACCACCTCGATGTCGTACGCGGTGCCGACTGGCTGGTGGACGTGGGTCCGCGCGCCGGCGAGCACGGCGGGCGGGTGCTGCACAGCGGTCCGGTGGCCGAGCTGGCCGGTGTCGCGGAGTCGGCGACGGCCCGTTTCCTGTTCGACCGGTCCCCCGCGCCCGACCGTGAAGTCCGCCCGGCACGCGGGGAGTTGAAGGTCGGTCCGGTCACCCGGCACAACCTGCGCGGGGTGACGGCCGGATTCCCGCTCGGTGTGCTCACCGCGGTCACGGGCGTCTCGGGGTCCGGCAAGTCCACGCTCATCGGGGAGATCACGCAGGACCTGCCGGGCGTGCGGCGGCTGGTGTCGGTCGACCAGAAGCCCATCGGACGCACCCCGCGCTCCAACCTGGCTACGTACACGGGCCTGTTCGACGTGGTACGAAAGGTGTTCGCGGCCACCGACGAGGCCCGCTCGCGGGGTTACGGCGTCAGCCGCTTCTCCTTCAACGTGACCGGCGGTCGCTGCGAGACCTGCCAGGGCGAGGGGTACGTGAGCGTCGAGCTGCTGTTCCTGCCGAGCACCTACGCCCCCTGCCCGGACTGCGGCGGGGCGCGCTACAACCCCGAGACGCTCGAAGTGGTGTACCGGGGACGGAACATCGCGCAGGTGCTCGACCTCACCGTCGAGGCGGCGGCGGAGTTCTTCGCCGACACCCCGGCCGTGGCCCGCAGCCTCGGCGCCCTGCTGGACGTGGGTCTCGGCTATCCGCGCCTCGGCCAGCCCGCGACCGAGCTGTCCGGCGGGGAGGCCCAACGCATCAAGCTGGCGAGCGAGTTGCAGCGCGGGCGCCGCGGTCACACCCTCTACCTTCTCGACGAGCCGACGACCGGCCTGCATCCGGCCGACGTCGAGGTCCTGATGGGCCGGCTGCACGCCCTCGTCGACGCCGGTCACACAGTGGTCGTCGTCGAGCACGACATGGCGGTCGTCGCGGGCGCGGACTGGGTGATCGACCTCGGGCCGGGTGGCGGTGACGCGGGCGGGCGGATCGTGGCGGCGGGGCCGCCGGCGGAGGTGGCACGGGCGGAGGGGAGCGCTACGGCCAGGTATCTGAGGCGCGCGCTTTCGCGGCCCGACTGAGGCGACCGACGGGATCGACGGGTCCGGCAGGACCGACACAGCCCACCCGGCCGACCCCGTCGGCATGACCGACAGGCCGGGAATCGGCGTGACCGACAGGTCGCTCGCCGTCTGCCCGGCTGCGGCGAACGGCCGTGACGCTCGCCTCTCCGGCGCGGGGACCTGTCTCTCCCACGCCGCGGCTCGCCTCTCCCGCGCGAGGCTTCGCCCAGTGCACGACGGCGACGGCCGAGAGGGCGACCGCGAGGCCGAGGGCGGTCTGCGGGGTGAACGGTTCGTCGAACATGGCGGCGCCCCAGACGGTCGTGACGGGCGCCATCAGGAACATGAGCGTGTTGACCCTGGTGACTCCGGAGCGGCGCAGCACCACCCAGTAGAGCCCGTATCCGCCGAAGGTCGAGAGCGTGACGAGCCACCCGATCGCGAGCCAGAAGGACGAGGCGGCGGGCGGTTCGGCCACCCCGGTCGCGAGGGCGGCGCCGGTGAAGACGACGGCGCTGGTGGTGCAGTGGACGGTCATCGACACCGAGGGTGTGACCGTCGTACGGGAACGCTGTTCGAGGAACGTGGCCGCCACCAGCGACAGCATCCCCGCGAACGGCACCAGGTAGGTCCACCACGCCACGTCGCCGCCGGCCCCGGCGTCGGCCGTGGTGACCAGGGCGACACCGGCCAGGCCCAGGCAGAGGCCGAGCCACTGCCTGCCGGAGACGTACTGCCGCAGGAGCGGGCCGGCGAGTGCTCCGGCGACGAGGGGCTGGGTGCCGTCGATGAGGGCGGTCGTGCCGCTCGACACCCCGAGTTGGATCGCCCAGTAGACGGTGAGCAGGTAGCCGCTCTGGGAGAGCAGCCCGATCACGGCCTGCCGCCCGACGTCGCCCGCGGTCAGCCCCCGCCAGGAGGCCCGCCCGCGTGCGACGGCCGCCACGACCAGGACGAGCGCCAGGGGCAGGAACCGCCACATCAGGATCGTCACCGCACCGGCGTCCTGCGTGCCCAGCCTGGCTCCCACGAATCCCGAGCTCCAGCACAGCACGAAGGCGACGGAGAGAAGGACGTTCACGACACACCACCCATCAAGGGTCACTAAACAGATCGGTCTACCTTTCGACCCGGCCGAGTATACAGATCGGTATAGTCTTGGGGCATGGGCACCAGGCGGATCACGATGACCCCCGGCGCGCGCCGTGTTCTCGCGGCCGCGTCACGGCTCTTCTACGCGCACGGCATCCACGCGGTCGGGGTGGACCTGATCGCCTCCGAAGCCGGGGTCACGAAGAAGACGCTCTACGACCGGTTCGGCTCCAAGGAGCAGATCGTCGTCGAGTACCTCGCCGACCGGGACGAGCGCTGGCGGGCGTTCCTCACGGAGCGGCTCGATCGGGTGGAACCGGGGTCCGTCGACCGCGTCCTGGCGGTCTTCGACGCCTCACAGGCCTGGATGACCGAGAGCAGCCCCAAGGGATGCAGCATGGTCAACGCGCACGCCGAGATCAGCGATCCCGCCCATCCGGCCCACGCGATCATCACGGGCCAGAAGGAGTGGATGCTCGCGCTCTTCGCCGACCTGGTCCGGGAATTCGCCGCCGCCCGGGCCGACGTCTCGGCCCGCACGCTGACGCTGCTCCACGAGGGGGCGATGGTCGCCCACGGCCTGCGTGTCTTCCCGGACCCGATCGGCCACGCGCGCGCCGTGGCCGCCGAACTCCTCACCGACGTCGACGGCAGTCGCACGCCGGGTCAGGACGCGCCCTAGGACACCAGGACCGTGTGGACGGGGGCCGGCTCGGGCAGGGCCTCCAGTTGTGCGGCGCGGGCCAGCGCACGGCGGTCGGGGTGGCCGCCCGGTGCGATCACCTCCCGTACGTCGACCTCGGCCACCAGCCCCCGTGCCGACACCACCCGCCACACCGAGGCGAGCAGGGAGTCCTCGCCGACGAAGGCGGGCGCGGTGCTGGCCGCTCCCCCGGCGAGCCGGTAGCGGATACGCACCGGCTGCACCGGGACGCCCGCGTCGAGCGCGGCCTGGAACACGGCCCGGCGGAAGTGCCCCTGGGCGCGCCCGCACCAGGTGCTGCCCTCGGGGAACACCGCGACGGCCCGGCCGGACCGCAGTACGTCCGCGAGGTGGGCGACCGTACCGGGCAGGGCACGCAGTCGGTCCCGCTCGATGAACAGGACGCCCCCGCGCGCCGCGACCGGCCCCGCCACCGGCCATCGCCGGATCTCCGCCTTGGCGAGCATCCTGGCGGGGCGGACGGCGGCGAGCAGCGGGATGTCCAGCCAGGAGATGTGGTTGGCGACCAGGAGCAGTCCTCCGGCGGGCGCGGCGGCGCCGGTGATCCGGACCTGGACCCCTGCGGCCCGTACGATCCGCCGGCACCACCGCCTCACCGGCCCGGCGGGGATCTTCCCGCCGAGCGGCGACAGCACGGCCCCGGCCAGCACCAGGGCCGTGACCGCCGCCAGCCGCAGCACGGCCCGCGGTACGGCCGCGGCGGCCCCCGTCCGTTCCACACACGCCCTCGGGGTGCAGGGCGCGCCGGGCAGCCAGACGCTCATCAGGCCGGGACGAGGGACAGGAAGTGCCGCAGATAGCGCGAGTTGACCCGGCGCATCGACAGCAGCACATACAGGTCGGCGACCCCGAAGTCCGGGTCGTGGGCGGGCTGCGCGCAGACCCAGGCGCCGAGCCGCAGATAGCCGCGCAGCAGCGCGGGAAGTTCGGTACGCGCCGGGACACTCACGTCCTGCGGCACCCAGGGGAGCAGCGGCCGTACCCGGAACTCCTCGGGGGCCAGGTGCTTGTCCCGTACCCGGTCCCAGGTGCCGGCCGCGAGGGCACCGCCGTCCGCGAGCGGGATCGAGCAGCAGCCGGCGAGCCACTCGTGGCCCTGGTCGACCATGTAGCGGGCTATGCCGGCCCAGATCAGTCCGATGACCGCGCCGTCCCGGTGGCCGGGGTGCACGCAGGAGCGGCCGACCTCGACGAGCCCGGGGCGGATCGGGTCGAGCGGGGTGAGATCGAACTCGCCCTCCGAGTAGAGGCGTCCGGCGACCGCGGCCCGTTCCGGCGGCAGCAGCCGGTACGTGCCGACGACCTGGCCGGTCACCGTGTCGCGCACGAGCAGGTGGTCGCAGTAGGCGTCGAAGGGGTCGACGTCGAGGCCGGGCTGCGGGGAGTTCAGGAGGGCGCCCATCTCTCCGGCGAAGACCTCGTGGCGCAGCCGCTGCGCGGCCCGCACATCGGCCTCGTCGCGGGCCAGGGTGACGGTGTAGCGGGTGGGAGCGGTCGACTGCTGGGGGCGGTCGAGGGTGGAAACGCCGGTCATGGCTCTCTCCAGGGCACGTGCCAAGTCGGGGACGGTGGCGGTACACCCTGTTTCTTCCGACCCGGGTTGGCGTGGACGTGACCTGAGCCAGGAGTGCGGATGTGGGGATGTTGAACTGCGCGGGCTCCCGCACGGTCCGTCCCTTTTGTGCCGTGCGCGGCCCCCGCTTCGCCGTTGTGCGGTGGGCCGGCAGCGCGGGATGCCAGACGGGGCCGGGGATGAGCACCACTCCCGGCCCCGCCCGTCCGCACCTTCTCGGCAAACGTTCTCCGCACCCCCAGGGGCGGGGGCTGTATCGATGTGCGGCCCCGCCGTGTGGGCGCGACCAGCCACAGACAGCCCGCAGCCGCCCGAACAACCGTCCCCGTACGGCGCTACCGCTTGACCTTCCGCGCGGCGCGCAGCCACTCCTTGTTCATCCCGGTGATGGACACGAGCGGGATCCCCTTCGGGCAGGCGGTCGCGCACTCTCCCGCGAGGGTGCACCCCCCGAACCCCTCCTGGTCCATCTGCGCCACCATGTCCAGCACCCGTGTCTCGCGCTCGGGCGCGCCCTGCGGCAGCACGTTCAGATGATTGACCTTGGCGGACGTGAACAACATCGCCGCCCCGTTGGGGCAGGCGGCCACACAGGCACCGCATCCGATGCACTCCGCGTGCTCGAACGCGAAGTCCGCGTCCGGCTTCGGTACCGGTGTCGCGTGCGCCTCGGGTGCGGCTCCGGTCGGCACGGTGACGTACCCACCGGCCTGGATGATCCGGTCGAAGGCGGTCCGGTCGACGACCAGATCCCTGATCACCGGGAAGGCGGACGCCCGCCACGGCTCGACGTCGATCGTGTCGCCGTCCTGGAAGGACCGCATGTGCAGTTGGCAGGTGGTGGTGCGCTCGGGTCCGTGCGCGTCGCCGTTGATGACGAGCGAGCACGCTCCGCAGATGCCCTCACGGCAGTCGTGGTCGAAGGCGACCGGGTCCTCGCCCTTGAGGATGAGCTCCTCGTTGAGGGTGTCCAGCATTTCCAGGAAGGACATGTCGGAGGAGATTCCGTCCACCTCGTAGGTGGACATCGCGCCTTCGGCGTCGGCGTTCTTCTGCCGCCAGACGCGCAGGGTGAGCTTCATGCGTAGCTCCGCTGAGTGGGGTGGACGTACTCGAAGACCAGGTCTTCCTTGTGCAGGACAGGCGCCTCGCCGGTACCGGTGAACTCCCAGGCGGCCGCGTACCCGAACTCGTCGTCCCGGCGGGCGGCCTCGCCGTCGGGGGTCTGGGACTCCTCGCGGAAGTGGCCGCCGCAGGACTCGGCCCGGTGCAGGGCGTCGAGGCACATCAGTTCGGCGAGCTCCAGGTAGTCGACGACCCGGTTGGCCTTCTCCAGCGACTGGTTGAACTCCTCTCCGACGCCCGGGACCTTGATGCGCCGCCAGAACTCGTCGCGGATCTGCGGGATCCGTTCCAGCGCCTTGCGCAGTCCGCTGTCGGTGCGGGCCATGCCGCACAACTCCCACATGAGTTCGCCCAGTTCGCGGTGGAAGGAGTCGGGGGTACGGTCGCCGTCGACGGCAAGGAGCAGGTGCAGCCGGTCCTCGGTCTCCGCCAACACCTCCTGTACGACGGGGTGTTCGGCGGTGACGGTCTGGTGGTGCGGGTTGCGGGCGAGGTAGTCGTTGATGGTCGCCGGCAGCACGAAATAGCCGTCGGCCAGGCCCTGCATTAGGGCGGACGCGCCCAGCCGGTTCGCGCCGTGATCGGAGAAGTTGGCCTCGCCGATCGCGAACAGCCCGGGGATGGTGGTCTGGAGGTCGTAGTCCACCCACAGGCCGCCCATGGTGTAGTGCACGGCGGGATAGATCCGCATCGGCACCTCGTAGGGATCCTCGTCGGTGATCCGCTGGTACATGTCGAAGAGGTTGCCGTACTTGGCCTCGACGGCCCCGCGTCCCATCCGCTCGATGGCGTCCGCGAAGTCGAGGTACACGCCCTGCCCGCCGGGCCCGACGCCCCGGCCCTCGTCGCAGACGTTCTTCGCGGCGCGGGAGGCGATGTCGCGCGGGACCAGGTTGCCGAAGGAGGGGTAGACGCGCTCCAGGTAGTAGTCGCGCTCGTCCTCGGGAATCCTGCTCGCCGGCCGGTCGTCGCCCTTGGCCTTCGGCACCCAGATCCGGCCGTCGTTGCGCAGCGACTCGCTCATCAGCGTCAGCTTGGACTGGTGCTCGCCGGTGCGCGGGACGCAGGTCGGATGGATCTGCGTGAAGCACGGGTTGGCGAAGTGGGCGCCGCGCCGGTGGGCCCGCCAGATCGCGGTGGCGTTGGAGTTCATGGCGTTCGTCGACAGGTAGAAGACGTTGCCGTAGCCGCCGCTCGCCAGGACGACGGCGTCCGCGAAGTACGTGTCGATACGCCCGGTGACGAGATCCCGCGCCACGATCCCGCGGGCCTTCCCGTCGACGACGATCAGGTCGAGCATCTCGGTACGCGGATGCATCTCGATGTTGCCGGCGGCGATCTGCCTGCTGAGGGCCTGGTAGGCGCCTAGCAGCAGCTGCTGGCCCGTCTGGCCTCGGGCGTAGAAGGTCCGCGACACCTGGACGCCGCCGAAGGAGCGGGTGTCGAGCAGGCCGCCGTACTCACGGGCGAACGGCACGCCCTGCGCCACGCACTGGTCGATGATCTCGACGGAGATCTGCGCGAGCCGGTGCACGTTGGACTCCCTGGCCCGGAAGTCGCCGCCCTTGACGGTGTCGTAGAAGAGCCGGTGGATCGAGTCGCCGTCGTTGCGGTAGTTCTTCGCCGCGTTGATGCCGCCCTGCGCGGCGATGGAATGGGCGCGGCGCGGGGAGTCCTGATAGCAGAACTGGACGACGTGGTAGCCCTGTTCGGCGAGGGTGGCGCCGGCGGAGCCACCCGCGAGGCCGGTGCCTACGACGATCACGGTGTGCTTGCGCCGGTTGGCCGGGTTGACCAGCTTGGCCTCGAAACGGCGCTTGTCCCAGCGCTCCTCGACGGGCCCGTCGGGGGCTTTGGCGTCGACGACGGGCTCGCCGGTCGCGTAATCCGCGTAGGAAGTCATCTTCAGCTCACCACTCCGGTCATGACGCCCACGGGTACGGCGATGAAACCGGCCGTGAGCAGCAGCGCGAGAAGGTTGGCGACGGTCTTCAGGGCGCGGTCGCGGGCCCGGCTGCCGACGCCGAGGGTCTGGGCGGCGCTCCAGAAGCCGTGTTGGATGTGCAGGCCGAGGGCGAGCATCGCGACGATGTAGACGACGTTGCCGTACCAGGTGGAGAAGGTGTCCACGACGTTCTGGTACGGGTGGCCCTCCTGGAAGCCGCCGGAGTGCACGGTGCCGGTCGTCAGGTCGAGGATGTGCCACACGATGAACAGGCCGAGGATGCTCCCGCCCCAGCGCATGGTGCGCGTCGCGTAACCGGCCCGCGGCTTCTTGTGGACGTAACCGCTGGGGCGCGCCCTGATGTCGCGGCGGCTGAGCTGGTACGCGGACGTGGCATGGGCGACCACGGCGACCACCAGGACGACGCGGACGAGCCAGAGCGTCCACTCGTAGTGCATGAACGGTTCGCCGACGGTGCGCAGCCAGTGGGCGTAGTGGTTGAACTCGCCCGCCCCGAAGAAGATCTTCAGGTTTCCGATCATGTGGGTGACCAGGTACAGCAGCATGATCAGGCCGCTGACCGCCATCACGGTCTTCTTCCCGACGGAGGAGTCCCACACGGTGCGTGCCATGGACGGCCGTCGGTCCGTCCGCGTTGCCAGAGCCATGTCTCAGGACGTTACGGGCGCGAGGTCCGATCGGTCCAAGACATGGTCCGGCTTGACTCCATAGCCTGGGGCTATCGTACGTGTATGCAGTTCCAGCAACTCCAGTACTTCGTGGCCGTCGCCGAGACCCGGCACTTCACCCGGGCCGCCGAGCTGGTCCATGTGGCCCAGCCGTCCCTGTCGCAGCAGATCAAGACGCTGGAGCGGGAGTTGGGCGCGGACCTGTTCCTGCGGGCGCGGGGCAACATCACGCTCACCGACGCGGGCGAGGCGCTGCTGCCGCTGGCCCGGCGGATCCTGGCCGACGCGGACACCGCCCGGCACGAGGTGCTGGAGCTGGTGCAGCTGCGCGGCGGCCGGGTCCGGCTGGGCGCGACGCCGAGCGTGTGCACGGGTCTGCTGCCGGATGTGCTGCGCGCCTTCCACGACCGCTATCCCGGCATCCGGCTGCTGATCGAGGAGGGCGGCTCGCACGATCTCGTACGGGAGCTCGCCCGCGGCGCCCTCGATCTGGCCCTGGTCGTCCTCCCGCTGCCGACCCCCTCCCCCGCGCTGACCACGGTGGAACTGCTCCGTGAGGACCTGGTGGTGGTGTCGTCGCCGGAGGCCGCGGCGCCCGGCCGGGGCCGGCGGACCGTCCGCGTCGCCGACCTGGAGAGCGAACCCCTGGTCATGTTCCGGCACGGCTACGACCTGCGTGAACTGACCGTCGCCGCCTGCCGCGCCGAGGGCTTCGAGCCGGACTTCGCGGTGGAGGGCGGGGAGATGGACGCGGTGCTGGGCTTTGTGCGGGCGGGGCTGGGCGTGGCCGTCGTACCGCGCATGGTGGCGACGCGGTCGGGACGGGGGCTGCGGGTCACTCCGCTCGCGCGGCCCGGGCTGCACCGGACGATCGCCCTGGCCCACCGCAGCGATGTGGCTCCCCCGCGCGCCGCGAGGGAGCTTCAGCGGATGCTGCTGGAGCGGTGAGCCAATGCCGTGGCAGACGATGTCCGCCCCGCCGCGACGCCTGGCACGGCCCTAGTCGAACTCCGGCGGCACCGGCGTGCCCTGGTGGTAGTACATGCGCCAGCCGCTCTCCTCGTCGCGCTTGCGCCACAGGGAGCTCCGGCGGGCCCGGTGACCGTCGAAGACCGTCTCGAACGTGAGGTGCACCAGGCCGGGGCGAGCAGGACGCCCTTGATCGCCGACGCTTCGTAACGTGGGCCGGTCGCCGAGCTGCCCGGCTCGGTGGGCAGCTCGGCGACCGTCTCCTCGTACGTGTGGCGCCGGCCCGAGGCGCCGACCTCGACGAACTCGGGGTCGATGAGGCGGGCGGCCTCCGCGGAGGAGCGGACGGCGGGGTCCAGAAGACGCAGCTCGGCCGCGATCGCCTCGTGCACGTCATCCGGGTTCGCGTCATCCGAGTGCACGTACTCTGATTCCTGGGTCACGCGCCCATGATCGCGCGGGACCCGGGGGCTCCCCAACCGGATTACGGCCTCACCCCGTGGCGTCCACCAGCGCCAGCTCGTGCAGCCGATCCGGCGGGCCCGGGCGGGCGTAGTACCAGCCCTGTGCGGTGTCGCAGCCCAGTATCCGCAGCTGCTCGGCCTGCGCGCCGGTCTCCACGCCCTCCACCGTCACCGCGAGGTTCAGGCCGTGGGCGAGCGAGACGATCCCCTCGACGATCTTGAGGTCGACGGGGTCCGCCGGGAACCGCTGCATGCTCTGTGTGAAGGAGCGGTCCAGCTTGAGGATGCTCACCGGCAGACGGCGCAGGTTCGCGAGGTTCGAGTAGCCCGTGCCGAAGTCGTCCAGGGCGATGTCGACGCCCATCTCGGCGAGCTGCCTCAGCGGCTTCAGCAGATCGTCGTCCGCGCCGATCAGCGCCGACTCGGTCACCTCCAGGCAGAGGGCGTCGGGTTGTACGCCCGCGCGTTCCAGGATGTCCACGGTGTCCTGGACCAGGCCGGGGTGGGTGAGCTGGCAGGGCGAGAGGTTGACGTTGATCCGCAGCGGGCCGGCCTCGTCGTAGCGCTCCTGCCAGGCGCGGGCCTGGCGCACCGACTGTTCCAGGACCCAGCGGCCCAGTGGCACGATCAGTCCGGTGTGCTCGGCGAGCGGGATGAACTGGTCGGGGCCGAGGACGCCGTGCTGCGGGTGCAGCCAGCGCACCAGCGCCTCCGCACCGCGCACACTGCCGTCGCCGAGGTGGACCAGCGGCTGGTACTCGATGAAGAACTCGCCCCGGTCCAGGGCCGTCGGCAGGGCCGTGGTCAGTCCGTGCCGGGTGATGGCCCGGGCGTCGGCCTCCGGGTCGGCGAGCTCGTAGCGGTTGCCGCCTGCCGACTTGGCCCGGTACATCGTGATGTCGGCGCTGCGCAGCACCTCCGCCGGGCTGCGCTCCCCCGCCGGGCCCTCGACGATGCCGATGCTGCCGCGCACGGTCAGCTCGCGGCCGTCGATGCTGACCGGAGCGATCAGCGCGTTCATGATCCGCGCGGCGAGGTCGTCGACCTCGCTCTCGGTCTCCGGTCCGGTGGTCAGCGCCACGAACTCGTCGCCGCCGAGCCGGGCGACCATCTCGCCGGGCGCGGTCGCGCAGGACTCGAGCCGGTCGGCGATCTCGACGAGCAGCCGGTCGCCGGCCGCGTGGCCGAGGCTGTCGTTGATGGTCTTGAAGCCGTCCAGGTCGAGGTAGCACAGCCCGAACCGCTGGCCCGGACCGGCGCCCATCGCCTTCTCCAGGCGTTCGAAGAAGAAGGTGCGGTTGGGCAGACCGGTGAGCGCGTCGTGCGTGGCCTCGTAGCGCAGCCGGAGGTTGAGCAGACGGCGCTCGGTGGTGTCCTCCATGAGCGCCAGCTGGTACTGCGGATTGCCGTCGGCGTCACGCAGCAGGGAGACCGTGAGGTTGGTCCACAGGGCCGTTCCGTCAGGGCGGTAGAAGGCCTTTTCGACGTGGTAGTGCTCGCGCTCGCCGCGGACGAGTTCCTCGTAGAGCCGCCGGGTCTGGGGCGCGTCGTCGGGGTGGGTCCACTCCTGGACCCGGCGGCCGCGCAGCGCCTGGTCGGAGAGCCCGAACATGCGCAGCAGGGCCCCGTTGACCTGGAGGACGTGGCCGTCCAGGTCGGCGATCGAGATGCCTATGGCGGCGCCCTCGAAGACCGCGCGGAAGCGCGCCTCGCTCGCGTGCAGCGCCTGCGCCACCACCCCCTGGGCGCGCAAGGCGGCCTGGGCGATGGCCTCCTGCTCGGCGAGCGTCCGCTCACGGAGCGCCTTCGCGAAACCGGCGGCCATGGCGTGCTGGATCCGTGCCGCGCGGGCCCGCAGATCCTCCTGGACGCCGTCCGCGCCGCAGTAGAGCACCAGATAGGCCTCGACGCAGTCCAGGGTGCGGGTCAGCGCGTCCGGGTCGGTGCAGTGCGCGGAGACCAGGGCGGCGCCCACCGCCCTCGCCTCGTCCGCGTCGAAGATCCTGGCCCGGAGTGCCTCGCTCAACCGTCGTGCCAGCGGCAGCAGTTGCTGCTCGAACTCCGGCCGGGTCGCGGACGTCGAGGTCACCGGGAAGACCGCCCGGCTCCAGATCGTCGCGAACCGCCGCAGTCTGTCCTCGGGCCCGTCCTGCTCCGCGCTCACGCCGTACGCCCCACGCCGGCGAAACCGGAGAACGCATAGGGGTCCTCGTCCTCCGGTGCGGTCTCCGGCCGCCAGTGCGGCATCGGCACCAGTCCGGGTTCCACCATGTCGTACCCCTCGAAGAACCGCGCGATCTCGTCGCGCGAACGCATGATCAGCGGGTTGCGAATGTCCGTGTACACGTCCACCGCACCCTCGGCCCGCTGTGGCGGCAGCGGGATTCCCTCGTACGAGGCGTGCGTGAGCAACAGCAGGCTGCCGGGCGCGAGCGCGTCGCGCAGCTCGGCCACCGCCTCGTAGGGGTCGTCCGCGTCTTCCACGAAATGCAGTATGGCAACGAGAAGCAGGGCCACCGGCCGGTTCAGGTCGATCAGGCCCCGCACTTCGGGGCTGGAAAGGATCTCCCGGGGCTTGCGGAGGTCGGCGGCGACGACCCCCGCGTCCGCGTTGCCGGCCAGGACCGCCTCGCTGTGCGCGACCGCGACCGGGTCGTGGTCCACGTACATCACGCGGGCGCCGGGAAGCGCCGCCTGAGCCACTTCGTGGACGGTGCCGAAGGTCGGGATGCCGGAGCCGATGTCGAGGAACTGGGTGACGCCCTCGTTCACGGCGTAGCGCACCGCGCGGCGCATGAACGCCCGGTTCGCCTGCATGATCTTGGGAAGTCCCGGCAGGAACTCCATGGCCCTGCGGGCCGCTTCCCGGTCGACCTCGAAGTTGTGCGAACCGCCCAGGTAGTAGTCGTAGATTCGCGACACGCTCGGCACCGAAATGTCGATGCTGCGTGGGGCCCAGGCGGGACGCTCCATCTATCTCTCCAGGCTTAGGCGATCCGGTGTTCGAGCTGAGGCTACTGATCGCCCGCCAAAGGAGCGAGCAGAAACGGAAATTGACCGTCCGTTCCCGGTCACTGCCTGCGGCACGTGCCCAAGTGATTCCCCGGTGCGCCGCCCATGAAGCGCCTGCGGTTCCGCCACGGGAAAACACTACGAGAAGTAGGCACGGCGTTCCGGAGCGTTCCCGGACAGACAGCGAATCGCGGCGAGTTGAGGTGAATGACGGCAAACCGGTCCGCCCCCTCCGTGCGGCGCGGAGGGGGCGGGACCGGTGGACCGGATGCGCCGTCGTTACTTCTCGGGCGCTCCGATCGGCTTTCCGTCGGGTGCCGCGGCGTACCACGTGCCGCCGACGCCCTGACCGTTGGTGTCACCCGGGGCCTTGTCACCCGCGAAGGTGTAGATCGGCCAGCAGTTGATGGTCTGCTGCTTGACGCCGTCGGGCCGGGTGAACTGCATGTAGCCCTTCTTCTGGATCCCCTTGGTGTCGTTGATGTCGACGGGGGCCACGGCCGGCCACTTCTCCAGGCAGGCACCGGTGCAGGCGGAGATCGGGTCGGGCCAGGCCGTGTCCTTGAGGAACCGGTAGACCGTGTGGCCCTTCTTGTCCACGACGATCTCACCCAGCTTGGGATCCTTACGGGTGGAAAGTCCGGCCTCTTCGGCCAGGTCGGCCTTCTTCGCCTTCTTGCCGTCCGGGGCGAGCGCGAACCACTTGCCGCCCACACCCTGGCCGACGACGTCCCCGGCCTTGGTGTCCTTCGCGTAGCGGTAGGCCGGCCAGCCGCCGACGGTCAGCTGCTTGCTGCCGTCCGTGCGGGTCACCTCGCCGAGCAGCGCCTTGTCGATACCCTCGCCCGCCGCGGCGTCGTCCGCCGGGACCGGCGGCCAGGTCTTGGCGCAGTCGCCGTCACAGTTCGACTTCGGCGGCTCGGCGGTGTCCTGGTCGAAGCGGTAGAGAGTGAGGCCGGTGCCGTCGGTGAGGACGTTGCCGAGCTCCGCGTTGGTGGACACGGCCAGTTCGCCCGCGCCGGAGGTCTGGGTCGCCGCGCTCGGACTGGCCTGCGCGTCCCCGCCGGCGCCTACCCCGGCGCTGGTCCCCAGACCGGCGCCGGCGCTGCCGTAGTCGCCCGCCGCGGCCGTCGCGCCCACGTTCTGACTGCCGGTGGACGGGGCGCTTTCCTGGCCGCACGCCGTCGTCAGCGCCAGTACAGCCGCAGCGCTTGCCACGAGTGAGGCGCTCCGCCAGGAGGTCTTCATCGTCAACTCCCCATACGTTCGTAGGGTGTTGCAGCGCCCTGCTGCGCCGCCGCACGACCATGGGTACGCACGGCGGACCTGGATGTGTTCAACGGTCTCGCAGATTTCTTTCCGAAACCTGTGGCAGCGACGTTCCCTCTTTCGGGCTCAATCCCCCCATGCCGGGCGCAAGGCGGCGCGTCAAGCCTCATGATCTCCGTCGTGCATCGACCCGAACCGACCCAATCCGCCCCTGCCATAAGGGTGTTTGCGCTGTTGACACTCACCTGGCTGCTCGTGGGCGCGCCGGCCGGCACGGCCCAGGCCGACGCCTGCGCCTACGCCTCGACCGGGCCGGGCGGCACGGAGGCGGTGGCGGTGGCCGGCGGCCTCACCTGGCCGACTCCCCCGACCTGCCCACCGCCCCCTCCCCCGCCGTGCCCGACTCCGACGCCCACGCCCGCACCGCCCCCGCCACCGCCACCCCCGCCGGCTCCGACGCCGACCCCGGCCCCGCCGGAGCCCACTCCCACTCCGGAGCCCACGCCGCCGCCGAAAGCCACGCCGAAGCCGACGCCTCCCCCACCCCCGGTACCGCGGCCGGCGCCACCCCGTTCGCGGCCGACCCCGCCACCTTCCCCCGCGCCCCCTCCTCCCCCACCCCCACCTCCACCCCCGTCTCCGTCCCCCACCCCGACCCCGTCGGCGAAGCCCGCCCCCAGCCCCTCCGCCACCCCGGTCACCTATCCGCGGTACAGGGCGCACCCCCATAAGCGGCCGCCCCGCGGCGCCACGTCACCGGTCACCTACGTCCTGCTCATCACCGCGCCCGCGGTGATCGCCGTCGCCGCGCTGCGGCCGCGCTAGCGCCCGATCCTGGAGGCACCCCTTGCCTGAATGGCTTGTTCTCACCCTCGCGATGCTGGCCGCCTGTGTCGTGGTGGTCGTCATCACCCTCCTACGGCACCGCAGGGCGCCCGAGGACGAGGACCCCAACGAGACGCCGGACGTCATCGAGTACATGACGATGTGGATCGGCGTGGTGTACGCCATTGTCCTGGGCCTGGCCATCGCCGGTGTCTGGGAGGCGCGCAGCGGCGCCCAGGACCATGTCCAGGCGGAGGCCCAGGCGCTGCACGAGATCTCGGAGCGGGTCCGGGTCTACCC
>Ga0307514_10002927_pt1 | contig 17001 bp, 14 predicted proteins | sample 16_EM_MG_FD_203088 | JGI IMG/M metagenome (GOLD analysis project Ga0307514, IMG submission 203088) | Populus trichocarpa ectomycorrhiza microbial communities from riparian zone in the Pacific Northwest, United States - 16_EM | ecosystem: Host-associated > Plants > Roots > Unclassified | place...
TGGATCGCCTGGGGTACCGGCAGGAGTCGGAACTGGTCGGACGCGAGGTTCATTCGGTGATCCATTCCCGGTGCGGGCCGGTGGCGGGTGAACAGACCTGCCCGGTGCAGCAGACCTTCCTGAAGACCGAGCCGGCGCACCGCCAGGCCAGCCAGTTCTGGGACCGGCAGGGCAGGGCCTTCCCGGTCGAGTACTGGGCCCACCCGATGTACCAGGATGGCCGGCCCGATGGTGCGGTGGTGACCTTCTTCGACGTGAGCGAGCAGCAGCGCACCAAGGCCGCGCTGGAGAAGAGCGAAGCCAAGCTCGCCAAGCTCATCGAAGCGGTGGCCGATGCCGTGATCTCGGCCGATGAACATGGGCGGATCGTGCTGTTCAATCGTGCTGCCGAACAGGTGTTCCGGCTGCCCGCCGAGCAGGTCCTGGGCCGGCCCGTGGCCGAGCTGTTCAAGGATCTGGCCCTGCTGGTCGGCGGTGCGCCTGCCGCGGCTCCCGGTGGCAAACCACTGGAGCTGGTGGGCCTGCGGGGCGACGTGCCATTTCCCGCCGAGGCCACGTTCTCGAGAGTGGACACCGGCCCGGGGCCGCAGACCACCATCGTGCTGCGCGATGTGAGCGAGCAGCTGGCCATGCGGCGCGAGCGCGAGCAGCGCCAGACGCTGGAGGCCCACAGCCGCGCCAAGACGGAGTTCCTGTCCCGCATGAGCCACGAGTTGCGCACGCCGCTGAATGCCGTGCTCGGGTTCGCGCAACTGATGAACATCGACCTTGCGCACCCGCTGGATCCGCTCAACCAGGCGCGTGCGCGGCACATCGAGCGAGCGGGCGCCCATCTGCTGGCGCTGGTGAACGATGTGCTGGACCTGTCGATGGTGGAATCCGGCCGGCTCTCGCTGAGCCTGCAGGCGGTGGAGGCCCGTGCGGTGGCGGAAGAGGCCAGTTCGGTGGCCGGCACGCTTTCGGAGGAAGGGCGGATCGAGCTCGACGTGAGCTTCCCCGGCCCGCTGTGGGTGCATGCAGACGAGGTGCGCCTGCGGCAGTCGCTGATCAACCTGCTGAGCAACGCCATCAAGTACGGCGGCCGCGAGGGGCCTGTCACGCTGTCCCTGGTGCCGCAGCACGATCACTGCCAGTTCAGCGTGAAGGACCAGGGGCCCGGCATGACGGACAGCCAGCTGACCCACCTGTTCGAACCTTTCAATCGCCTGGGCGCCGAACATTCCGGTGTCGAAGGCACGGGCATCGGGCTGGTGCTGACACGCCAGCTCGTCCAGGCGATGGGCGGCGAGCTGGCGGTGGAGAGCGCGCCTGGCCAGGGCACCCGGGCCACCATCACCTTGCCCTGGGCGGCGGCGCCGCAGGCACTGGCTGCGCCCCGCTGGCCGGTTGCCGCGTCAAGCAGCGCCGCCCGGCTGGACGTGCTCTATGCCGAGGACAACGACGTCAACATCGAGCTGATGTCGCAGCTGGTCAAGCTGCGCTCGTGGGTCACCTTCCGGGCCGCCAACAGCGGTGCGCTTGCACTGGCGATGTTCATGCAGCGGCGGCCCGACCTGGTGCTGATCGACATGAACCTTGGCGATGTCTCGGGCCTGGAGTTGGCGGCGCAATTGCGTGCCCTGCCGGGCGCGGCCACGGCTCGGCTGGTCGCCCTGTCGGCCGACGCGCTGCCGCACCAGGTCCGCATGGCACTCGACAGCGGCTTCGAGGGCTACCTGACCAAGCCGATCAACTTCGCCGAGGTCCTGGGGCTGTTTGATCGGCTGGGCGGCGCGCCGGCCCCGCAGTCCGCCAGCACGGTGGGGCACTAGCGGCCGGGTCTCAGCGGCTGGTGATGGGCGGCGGCGGGGGCGGCACGGCCGGCGGGTCGCGCGGCGAGGTGACCGGTACCGGCGCGGGATGAGGCGGCGGCGCCGGAGGAGGCGTGGGCGGGCTGGGCGCGCGGGTCGCGGCCTGGGCCGCCCGTTCCTGCAGGATCTCGTCGTTCATGTCGTCTCCTGGTGATGCCTCTTCGGGCGGTTCGTCGTCATGCGCGAAAAAGCCATGGCCGTGGCCGCGCTCGGCCTGGGTCTCGCGTTCGCGGGCAAACGCTTCTTCGAGTTGCTGGCGGCCGGCCTTGGCCATGCTCATCAGCCTGGCCTGGTCGCCGTAGTGGGGTGCCATTTCCTTGAGCAGCTGCACGCTGTGGCGGCGAAAGCGCTGGGCCAGCGTGCGCGCCTGGTAAGGCCGCAGGCCCAGGCCTTCGAGCACGCTGCGGCCGCTCATCAGCGCCGAATCGAAGGTTTCGCGCTCGATGTGCGCCACGCCACGCTTGTTCAGTTCGTACCAGTGCTGCGCATTGCGCGCCCGGGCGACGAGCTGCAAGGCCGGAAAGTGCGCCTGCGCGAGGTCGACGATGGCCAAGCTTTGCGCCATGTCGTCCACCGCCACCACCAGCACCTTGGCGCTGCCGGCACCGGCGGTGCGCAGCAGGTCCAGCCGCGTGGCGTCGCCGTAGAACACGCGCCAGCCGAACTTGCGCAGGCTCTCGACCTGGTCCGGGTCGTGTTCCAGCACGGTGGCCTTCAGGCCGCTGGCGAACATCAGCCGGCCGACGATCTGGCCGTAGCGGCCGAAGCCGGCAATGATCACCGGCGCCTCCTGCGGCTCGTCGATCTCCTTCAGCTCGGTGCCGGTGGCCCGGCCGCCACTGCGCGCGGCGCGGCGCTTGTCCAGGCTGTCGTTGAGCACCAGCAGCAAGGGTGTGAGCAGCATGGACAGCGCCACCACCGCGACCAGCAGCGACGAGGTCGCCGGCTCGATCACCTCGCCCTGCTCGGCCGCCTGGAAGACCACGAAGCCGAACTCGCCGCCCTGCGCCAGCAGCACGCCGAACACGCCGCGCTGCGCCAGCGGCAGCTTCATGGCCCGGCCCATGCCCCACAGCACCAGTGCCTTGATGGACAGGAAACCCAGCACCAGGCCGGCCACCAGCAGCGGCTGCGCGCGCAGCACCGACAGGTCCAGGCTCATGCCCACGGCGATGAAGAACAGGCCGAGGAACAGGCCCTTGAACGGCTCCAGGTCGGTTTCCAGCTCGCGCCGGTATTCGCTTTCAGCCAGCAGCACGCCGGCCAGGAAAGCGCCCAACGCCATCGACAGGCCTACCGTCTGCATCAGCGAAGCGGTGGCCACCACCAGCAGCAGGGCCGCGGCGGTGAAGATCTCGGGTGTCTTGCTGCGGGCGATCCAGCGCAGCGCGGGCCGCAGCACCAGCCGGCCGCCCAGCACGATGATGGCGATCACCGCGACCGCCTTGGCCGCGCCCAGCCAGCCGCCGCCGTGGCGCGCTTCGCCGGCCAGCATCGGCACCAGCGCGAGGATGGGGATGGCCGCAATGTCCTGCAGCAGCGCCACGCTGAGCACGCTTTGCCCGCCGGCCGTGGCCATCAGGTTGCGCTCGGCCAGCACGCCCAGGCCGATGGCGGTGGACGACAGCGCCAGGCCCAGCGAGGCCACCAGCGCCAGCTGCCAGTCCACGCCCAAGGCCATGGCCACGCTGCACATCAGCGCGGCCGAGCCCAGCAGCTGCAGGCTGCCCCAGCCGAAGATGGGCCGGCGCAGCGCCCAGAGCCGTTTGGGCTCCAGTTCCAAGCCGACCAGGAACAGCATCAGCACCACGCCGAACTCGGCGAAGTGCAGCATTTCCTGCGCATCGGTCACCAGCCGCAGGCCCCAGGGCCCGATGGCGATGCCGGCTGCCAGGTAGCCAATGATCGCGCCCAGCCCGGCCAGGCGCGCCAGCGGGACTGCGAAAACGGCTGCACCCAGGTAGACCAACCCCAGGTGCAGCCAACCACTGCCGGAAGGTTCAACCGGCGTCATGGGGACTGCAAAGGTTTGAAGGGATCACGTTCAGGAAGTGCGTTTTCTCTGCATCACGCATGCTGTGTAGGCCTCGCCAGCGTCATCGTCGTCCAGGTAGACGGCGCACGGATCTTCGCCCGGATCGAGCACCAGGCTGTGGGCGCTGATGTTCATCAGCGCAAATGTCAGGGCCAGGACTGCTTTGATCGTGGTTTTCATGACAACCTCCTTTTGCGGTTTCCGACAGGGAGGAAACCTTTCCCGGACAACTGCTGCGACTGCACCCGGCCTCGGCACGGCAGGCGGGCGCGGTGGCTTGCAGCATGTTCCAGGCCATTCTTGCCGGGGGTCATGACGACTTTGATCGTGGGCATCCTCGCGTTTCGGGATCTTTCGGCCAGTTTGGTGCATAGCACCGGTTCGGTCGTAACGGGACTAACGCTGCGGCCGGTCGCCGGGGCCGACGTCGCAGGGTTCGGTGTCGGGCAACTCGGCCAGTTCGGGCCAGTTCGGGTAGCTGGCCAGCCGGTCGGCGAACAGCGCGGTCCGCGCCGCGATCTCGCGCTGGGCCACGCGGTGTGCATCGTGCACCACCATGGGCGGCAGGAAACGCATGCCGGTCAGCATGGCGGTCTGTTCGTGCGGCGGCCAGAAGGCGTCGATGAAGTGGCGGTTGTGGCCGCTGGGGTGGTACGCCTGGGCACTGCCGCCGGTCGACACGACCATCCACAGATCCTTGCCGCGCAGCGCGTGCGAACCCGGCCCGTAGGCCCAGCCGAAGCCGAAGACCTCGTCGACCCAGAGCTTGAGCAGTGGCGGCAGCGCGTACCAGTGCAGCGGGTGCTGCCAGACCAGCAATTTGGCCTTGGCCAGCACCGCGCGCTCGGCGGCGATGTCGATCAGGTAGTCGGGGTAGAGCGCGTACAGGTCGCGCACCATCACGTGCTCGGCCGGCAGCTGTTGCGCCGCCTGCATCAGCGCCAGGTTGACGCGGGAATGTTCGAGCCGGGGATGGGCGGTGAGGACAACGATGTCGGCCATGCGGACGGCGGCAGGTGATGCAGGAAATGCCGCGGCGCGTGGCACTGCGGGGGAAAGCGGGGAGCCGGTGGCTCGCGGCGCGCCGCTACCATACCGCGGTTTGCATTGTGGAGGCGCCGATGCCGGTGTTTGCAATCGCCAATCCCAAAGGCGGCGTGGGCAAGAGTACCTTGGCCACCAACCTGGCCGGTGCGCTGGCGCATCAAGGTCACGCGGTGATGCTGGGTGACCTGGACCGCCAGCAGTCCTCGCGCCAGTGGCTGGCGCTGCGGCCGGCCAGCCTGCCGGCGATCCGCGGCTGGGAGGTGCGCGAGGGCGGCGGCGTGGTGCGCCCGCCCAAGGGCACGACGCATGCGGTGATCGACACCCCCGCCGGGCTGCACGGCAAGCGGCTGGACGCGCTGATGCAGCTGGCCGACCACGTGCTGATCCCGCTGCAGCCCAGCCTGTTCGACATCCAGGCCACGCACGCCTTCCTGGCCGAGCTGCAGGCCCATCCCCGGCATGCCAAGGTGCGGCTGGGGCTGGTCGGCATGCGGGTCAAGGACCATACCCTCGCCCAGGAGCGGCTCAATGAATACCTGGCCGCCTTGCCCGCGCCCAAGCTGACGGTGCTGCGCGACACGCAGAACTACGTGCACCTGGCTGCGCACGGGCTGACGCTGTGGGACGTGGCGCCTGGCCGCGTGGCGCAGGACCTGGCGCAGTGGGCGCCGCTGCTGGCCTGGGCGGCGAAGGGCTGAGATGCCGGCTCAGGTCGCCGCGAGGCCGCGCACGGCCTGCAGGGCCAGCTCGCAGCCCTGCGCCAGCACGGCCGCCTGCCAGGCCGGTGTCTCGGTGTAGAACGCCTCGCGCATGCGCTGGTGGATGGCCGCACGCTGCTTCTCGCCGGCTTGCGGATGCAGGCGCAGCCACTGGTCGCCGCGCAAGGCGTCCAGCACTTTCAGCTTGGACTGGGTGCCCACCTCCATCACCATGGCCGTCAGCTCGGCCTGCGGGCAGGTTGCCGCTGCCGCCTGCCACATCTCGCCCATCAGCACCGCTGAACTGGAAGAGCCTTCCTGCGTGCAGGTGAGTCCAGGGCCCCACCAGGCCCGCGCGCGTTTGAGCAGCACCGGTTCAGGCCGTCCAGCCAGGATGCGCTCGGCCACGCCGTTCGGGCCCAGTCCTGTGTGAACGTCGATCCAGCCGATGCGGCGGGCCTGGCTGCCAAAGCGCGCCAGCAGCCGTTCCAGCGCCAGTCGGCTCCAGCTCGGGCCGTTGCCACCGAAAAACAGCCCTTCCGGATCCTGGTACTGGCCTTGCGAAATGGTGGTCTGCGTGGCGCGAATGCCGTGGCGCAAGGCAAAGCCGTACAGCGCCAGCCGGTTGCCCGGCGTGGGCGGCCAGCGCTCGGGCAGCAGCACAGGGGCCAGCCGCGGCAGCAGCGGGTTGTGCGGCCGCGGCTGGCTGAAGTCGACGAAATTGCGGTTCACGTCCACGTTTTCGTGCGTCACCCGGTGGCCGAATGAAAAGCCATGCGGGTTCAGGGCATGCAGGTGCAGCAAAGCCACGCCGGCCCCTTGGGCCGCTTTGCGGAACACGGCGTCGCGCAGCAGCGCGATCTGCACGGCCGAGCCGGCATGGCCTTCAATGCCGTGGCAGCCGCTGGAGACGATCAGCAGCCGTTGCGCGTCGGGCGCGCCATCCAGCACCGCGTCCACCGCCAGCGCCTCGCCGTCCCGGCCGGGCAGCGGGTGCGGCTCGCTGTGCACGGTCAATGTCGCGGCTTCGGCGGTTTGCAGAAAGCGCCGCCTCGCCTGCGCGTAGTCGGGCGCAAAGCAGTCACCTGGGATGGAAGGCTGCGCGGGGCTCATTCGGGCCGATTGTGGCGCTGGCGGGAAGACGACGGGCCGTTCCACAACATGTCTGACATCCGACATCACCTGCAAGGGTTTGCCATCGGTGCGAACATTGCGGCCACGCCCGCCGCTGCATCCTGCCGGCCTTGACTGGTCGCGCCGGCTGCAGCGGCCCCCATGCCTTGACCCGAGACTGTGGAGCACATCATGTCCAATCCCTCGCACCCCGCCTACAAAGACACCCAGCTGCTGATCAATGGCGAGTGGGTGGATGCCACCGGCGGCCGCACGCTGAACGTCGTCAACCCCGCCACCGGCGAAGTCATCGGCCGCGTGGCCCACGCCAGCATTGCCGACCTGGACCGTGCGCTGGCCGCCGCGCAGCGCGGCTTCGAGACCTGGCGCCGCGTGCCGGCCAACGAGCGCGCCGCCATCATGCGCAAGGCCGCCGGCCTGATGCGCGAACGCGCGCCGCAGATCGCCGCGCTGATGACCCAGGAACAAGGCAAGCCGCTGGCAGAAGCCAAGGTGGAAGCCTTGTCCTCGGCCGACATCATCGAATGGTTCGCAGACGAAGGCCGCCGGGTCTACGGCCGCGTCGTGCCCTCGCGCAACATCAACGCGCAGCAGCTGGTGCTCAAGGAGCCGGTCGGCCCCGTCGCCGCGTTCACGCCGTGGAACTTCCCGATCAACCAGGTGGTGCGCAAGCTCTCGGCCGCGCTGACCACCGGCTGCTCCATCATCGTCAAGGCACCGGAGGAAACCCCCGCCTCGCCGGCCGCGCTGCTGCAGGCCTTCGTGGACGCAGGCGTGCCGGCCGGCGTGATCGGCCTGGTCTATGGCGACCCGGCAGAGATCTCCAGCTACCTGATCCCGCACCCGGTCATCCGCAAGATCACCTTCACCGGCTCCACCCCGGTGGGCAAGCAACTGGCCTCGCTGGCCGGACTGCACATGAAGCGCGCGACGATGGAGCTGGGCGGCCACGCGCCTGTCATCGTGGCCGAAGACGCGGATGTGATGCTGGCCGTGAAGTCGGCCGGTGCCGCCAAGTTCCGCAACGCCGGGCAAGTCTGCATCTCGCCCACGCGTTTCCTGGTGCACAACAGCATCCGCGCCGAGTTCGCGCAGGCGCTGGCGGCGCATGCCTCCAGCCTGAAGGTGGGGGACGGCCTGGCCGATGGCACGACCATGGGCCCGCTGGCCAACCCGCGCCGCCTGGCCGCGATGGCCAAGATCACCGAAGACGCGCTGAGCAAGGGCGCGAACGTCGCCGCCGGTGGCGAGCGTGTCGGCAGCAAGGGCAACTTCTACGCCGCCACGGTGCTGGACAACGTGCCGCTGGAAGCCGACATCTTCAACGAAGAGCCGTTTGGCCCGATTGCCGGCATCCGCGGCTTCAACACGCTGGACGAGGCCATTGCCGAATCCAACCGCCTGCCGTTTGGCCTGGCCAGCTATGCCTTCACCAGGTCGCTGAAGACGCTGCACGAGCTGTCGCAGCGGCTTGAAGTCGGCATGCTGTGGGTCAACCAGCCGGCCGCACCGGTGCCCGAGCTGCCGTTCGGCGGCGTGAAGGACTCCGGCTACGGCTCCGAAGGTGGCCCGGAAGCGCTGGAGGCCTACCTGGTGACCAAGACGGTCAGCGTGATGAACGTCTGAGGTTCATGAGAGAAGTTTCGTCAGCGTGTCCGGGTGCACGGCCCAGCCGAGCAGCCCTGACAGGCCCATCAGCACGCCCGCGCCGATGGGCAGCCACGAGACCCAGTACATCCACCACAGCCGGGTCAGCGCGGTGACCGCGAGCAGCGAGATGGCGATGGCCAGCGCGGCGTCGGACAGGTCGAACTGGTCGTCGCGGTAGTTCAGGCTGTCGTAGGTCTTCTGGTCCTCCGCGGCGGCGGCGCTCAGCGTCTGCTTCTTCTGCGCTTCCTGCGCCGCCTTGGCCTCATAGCGCTGGATCGCCTCGTCATAGCCGGCCGCGTTGTCGGCTGGCGCGGAGGCCTTGGCCAGTTTCAGCTGCGTGACGCTGGCCTCGGCCACGTCCTGGCGGATGTTGCGCGCCTGGTAGAAGTTCCAGTCGTCCAGCTTGTCGGCCTGGGCCTGCTGCATGGCCTGCACGATATTGTCGTCCTTGACCTTGCAGATGCCCATGAAGGTCGCCAGCAGCGCCACGGTGATGGCGACAAAGGTGTTGAGCCTTGCGCTCTTGCGGTCCGAGCGGCGCTCGGCCGGATCGTCCTCGTCGTCGGTCTTGATCAGGTCTTGTGGGTCGATGTCCATGGGGCGGTGCTGGGCTGGGAAGCTCTGGCCGGTGAGCCGGTCTTGCAGGTGAGTGAACGCGTCCGGCCGTGGTGCGGAAGACCGGCAACCTGTCAGCTCGCTGTCGGCCCGCGCCGCGCCAGCACCACGTGCGTCGCATGCGGGCTGCAGACCCGCTCGGTGCATTCGAAGCTCAGCGCCGGCAGGTCGATGCCGGCCAGCAGGGCTTCGCCTGAGCCGAGCAGCGCATTGCCCAGTGCCAGGTGCATCTCGTCGACCAGGCCGGCCTGCAGGTACTGGCGGATGGTGGCGACGCCGCCGCCGACGCGCACGTTCTTGCCGCCTGCTGCAGCCTTGGCGCGTTCGAGGGCGGCGTGGATGCCGTCGGTGACGAAGTGGAAGCTGGTGCCGCCTTCCATCTCGATGGACTCGCGCGGGTGATGCGTCAGCACGAAGACTGGCACGTGGTAGGGCGGGTTGGTGCCCCACCAGCCCTTCCATTCGTCGTCGGGCCAATCGCCGCGCACCGGACCGAACATGTTGCGCCCGAGGATCCAGGCACCGATGTTGGCGAAGCCGCGGGCGGCGAAGTCTTCGTCTGGGCCGGTGTCGCCGCCGTTGCCGCCGTGCATGGCCTGGAAGGTGCGCGTGGTGAAGGCCCATGTCATCAAGGCCAGGCCGCCAACGCCCAAGGGGTTGTCGAGGCTTTGGTTCGGGCCGGCGCTGTAGCCGTCAATCGAGACGCCGATGCTGCTGACGATGAGCTTGGACATGGGTGAAGTTCTCCTGGTGGTGGTTGCCACGGGCCGGCAACCTCTGCCGTACGACGATCAACGCGCGCCAGCTTCGACAAGCCCGGGCTTTCGCCAATGCCGTCTTGTCGCGCTTGAGACAGGTTCGGCCTGGGTTCCCGCCTAGGCTTGGCGGCGAGGCCGCATGGTAAGTTTTTGCAGGCCCGAACGGCCTCCCAGTCCTCCCGATTGCATTGCCCCATGAGCCTTGAACTTGCAGTTTCCGCGGCGGCCCCGACCCGCATCGCCCACCTCGCCGACCTGGCCAGCCGCGTCGGCGAAACGCTGGGCCACAGTGGCTGGATCACCATCGACCAGGCGCGCATCGACCGCTTCGCCGAAGCGACCGGCGACCACCAGTGGATTCATGTCGACCGTGAGCGGGCGGCGCAAGGGCCGTTCAAGACGACGATTGCCCACGGCTTCCTGACGCTGTCGCTGCTGCCGTGGATGTTCGAGCACGGCTTCGAGGTCGACGACGTGCGCATGGGCGTCAACTACGGGCTGAACCGGGTGCGGTTTCCGGCCCCGGTACCGGTCGACAGCCGGTTGCGCGGGCATTTCAAGTTGCTGGGCTACGAGCCGCTGGAAGGTGGGGCGCAACTCGTGGTCGAGGTCACCATCGAGGCCGAAGGCGGTGCCAAACCGGTCTGCGTGGCAGAGTCCATCACCCGGCGTTACATCTGAGAAGTTGTGAACGAATCACTCGAACCCGCCTGGGCCGCCAAAACGCGCCCGCTCGTCGTTGCAAATGCTCGCCGTAGCCCGAGCTACAGCTGCGCTTTGCGCCTAGATCGGACTCGTTTTGACAACCCCTTCGGGCCCGACCGATTCATTCACAGCTTCTGACCTGATATGAACTGATGACGTAGGGGGGCGAACGACCGCCAAACACGGGGTGGAGTGGCCGGAAAATCGGCCTGTCACGGTACGATGTGGGCCTGCTCACCCTGCCGTACCGTGCCTTCCGATGAAAGTCCTGCTGGTCGATGATCATCCGCTGATCCTGTCCGCCCTGAAGGCGATGATGGAAAGCATCAAACCGGGCGTGCAGGTCACCGCGCTGTCCAGTGGCAGCGCCACCCGCCGTTCGCTGGCGGTGGACCATGACTACGACCTGGTGCTGCTGGACCTGCAGCTTGGCGACGCGCTGGGTTTCGAACTGCTGGGCGAACTGCGCCGCAGCTACCCTGACATGCCGGTGGTCGTGATCTCGGCCTCCGACCGTTCCAGCGATGTGATCCAGGCCATCGACCTCGGTGCGATGGGCTTCCTGCCCAAGCGCATGAGCACCGAGGGCCTGTCCGACGCGCTGCGCCTGGTGATGGACGGCGGCATCTTCGTGCCCACGATGTCGCTCGGCAGCACGCCGGCGGCCGAGACGCCGGCGGCCGAGCCGTCTGACGACGATTCTGCCTACCAGACGTTGCCTTCCTTCGAACGCCTGGGCCTCACGCCGCGCCAGGCCGATGTGCTGAGCATGCTGCTGCAGGGCAAGCCGAACAAGGACATTGCACGCCGCCTGGGCCTGTCGGTCGAGACGGTGAAGGACCATGTGCAGGCGGTGCTGCGTGCGCTGGGCGTCAGCTCCCGCACCCAGGCCGTGCTGGCCGTCGGCCAGATGACCCGCCAGCGCCGCGCTCCGGCGGCCGAGTGAGAGCCGAAGGAAACGCCGGGCCGCCCCAAGTTTCCGTGACCCCCGCGGGGGGTGGGTCGGGCATGGCCCGGCCTTGGGGGCATGCTGAACCGGACGCCCTGCTCGCGGAGCAGGTGGACTCGCTTTTTTCGTTCGCCCCTGCGGCCGCCTTTGGCAGTGCGCTGGGCATCATCGTGATGGTGATGCTGTTCCACAGCGTGGCCCCGCCCGAATGGCTGTGGCCCTGGGGTGCGTTGACGCTGCTGCTGTGGAGCGCGCGCGCGGGCCAGGCGTTGCTGTGGCACCGCTTGTCGATCTCGCCGCAGACCGACGCCGAGCTGCTGCGCTGGCGTGCCGGGTGTTACCTGATGACGCTGGGCTCGGGTGCGCTGTGGGGTGCTTCCACCTGGCTGTTCTTCGACCATGCGGACCCACTGTCGCAGGCGGTGCTGGTCATCATCATCTTCAGCTTCTGCATTGCCGCGGTGCCCATCCTGGCGCACAAGCCACCGGTCTTCTACGGCTACCTGGCGCTGGCCTTCGGGCCGCTGGTGTTCCGCGTGGCCATGTCGGGCCAGGACCGGGCGGCGGTGCTGACGGGTGTGCTGCTGCTGATCCTCGGTTCGATGATGGTGCTGGGCCGCAGCACGCGGCGCGAGTTCGAGCGCGGCGTGGCGCTGAAGCAGGAAACCCAGGCCTTGCTGGCCCAGCTGCGCGAGGAAAAGCAGGCAGCGGACGCCGCACGCCAGGCCGCCGAGCTGGCCAACAAGGCCAAGACCCGCTTCTTCGCCGCCGCGAGCCACGACCTGCGCCAGCCGCTGCACGCAATGGGCCTGTTCGCCGAAGCGCTGCGCGGCCGCGTGGGGCCGGACCCGGAGGTGCAGCGCCTGGCCGCCAGCATCAACAGCGCGGTCGACGCATTGGAAGGCCTGTTCTCCGAGCTGATGGACATCACCCGCATCGACAGCGGCGGCGTGCAGGTGCGGCCCGAGCACGTCAACGTCGGCGAACTGTTCCAGCGCCTGAAGCTGCACTTCGAGCCGGTGGCTTTCGACAAGGGCCTGTCGCTGCATTTCCGCGGCGGCCAGCACCATGTGCACGCCGATCCGGTGCTGCTGGAGCGCGTGGTGCGCAACCTGCTGTCCAACGCGATCCGCTACACCGAGGACGGCGGCGTGCTGGTGGCTGCGCGGCGCCGCGGCAGGCAACTGCGGCTGGAGGTGTGGGACAGCGGGCGCGGCATCGCGCCGGCCGAGCAGCAGCGCATCTTCGAGGAGTTCTACCAGGTGGGCGAGGCCCCAGGGGCGGTGCACGGCCAGGGCCTGGGCTTGGGCCTGGCCATCGTGCGCCGGCTGGCCGGGCTGATGGACGCGCCGCTGGTGCTGCGCTCCGCACCTGGTCGCGGCAGCCTGTTCATGCTCAGCCTGCCGCCCGGCGAGGCCAGCCGCAGCCTGCCGCCGGTGCTGCCGCAGGCGCAAGGCATGCTGTCGCTGGCGCAGCGGCTGATCGTGGTGGTGGAAGACGACACGGCGGTGCGCGAAGGCCTGTTGCTGCTGCTGGGCGGCTGGGGTGCCAGCGTGGTCGCGTTCGACAGCTTCCGCGCCTGCCAGGACTGGACCCGTGCGGTCGAACCTTCCATGCTCACGCCGGACCTGCTGCTGGCGGACCACCGCCTCGAAGATGGCCACACCGGGCTGGAGGTGGTGCAGCTGATGCGCAACGTCTTCGGCGCCAAGGTGCCCGCGGTGCTGGTCACCGGCACGCTGGGTGCCGAGCTCGAAGCCGCCGCCCGTCATCAGGACTGCCACCTGCTGCTCAAGCCTGTGCTGCCGCACAAGCTGCGGGCGATGCTGGCGGCCAAGCTGCGACGCCTGGCCTGACGACGGTGATTCAGCGAGTGGTTCGCGGTCTCCCCGCGAACCGGGTGCACCGTCCCCAGCGGGGCCAGCGCCGGGCCGCCCCAAGCGGCCCCGCCAACCCGCTCGGCGGGTGGTTCGCGGTACCCCCGCGAACCGGGTGCACCATCCCCAGCGGGGCCAGCGCCGGGCCGCCCCAAGCGGCCCCGCCAACCCGCTCGGCGGGTGGTTCGCGGTACCCCGCGAACCGGGTGCACCATCCAGCGGGGCCAGCGCCGGGCCGCCCCAAGCGGCCCCGCCAACCCGCTCGGCGGGTGGTTCGCGGTACCCCGCGAACCGGGTGCTCCATCTAAGCAGGCTGGTAGGCCAAGCGCACGTAGATCGGCGCGAAGGCTTCTGCCTGCGTGAGTTCCAGCAGGCGTTCGCGGGCCAGCTCCAGCATCGCGATGAAGGTCACCACCATCACCTGCTGGCCGCGAGTGATGTCGAACAAGTCCTGGAACTCGACGAAACGTTCGCCCTGCAGGCGGCGCAGCATCTGGCTCATGAATTCGCGCACCGACAGCTGCTCGCGCGAGATCTTGTGGTGCTGGGTCAGCTTGGCGCGGCGCAGGATGTCGGCCCAGGCGCTGCGGATGTCGTCCACCGCCACGTCCGGGAAACGCGGCTGCGTGGCCTGTTCGACGAAGACCTGGGCGCGCAGGAAATCGCGGCCCAGCACCGGCAGCGCGTCCAGCCGCGCGGCGGCCAGCTTCATCTGCTCGTATTCCAGCAGCCGGCGCACCAGCTCGGCACGCGGGTCCTCGGCTTCCTGGCCGTTTTCGCTGGGCTTGGGCGGCAGCAGCATGCGCGACTTGATCTCGATCAGCATCGCGGCCATCAGCAGATAGTCCGCCGCCAACTCCAGGTTGTGCTGGCGGATCTGGTCGACGTAGCGCAGGTACTGGCGCGTGACATCCGCCATCGGGATGTCGAGGATGTTGAAGTTCTGCTTGCGGATCAGGTAGAGCAGCAGGTCCAACGGGCCCTGGAAGGCTTCCAGGAAGACCTCCAGCGCATCCGGCGGAATGTAGAGGTCGGTCGGCATCGCGAACAAGGGCTCACCGTAGAGCCGCGCCACGGCAATGCCGTCGACTTCGCGGGGGCCTTCGGTCTCGGGGGCCACGGCGGCAGGCAACTCGGCGGGCGCGGTGCCGCGGCTCGGCAGGGAGGTGCTCACGGCGCGGCCGGCGGGCGCGTCAGGCCGGGGGCTTACAGGCTGCTGCCGGTCTGGTAGACGTAGGGTTGCTGCGCCACGTGGGCGGCATCGAACTCGGCCGCGTCGTCACGGCTTTGCGGGCGGTCCCACAGCAGGGCACGGCCGGCGCGTTGTTCTGCCTCCAGCGTCGGCTTCTTGGCCTTCAGCTCTTCGATGAACTGGGTGACTTCGGACTTGTAGGGCTTCCAGAACAGCGGCATGAGGGATCCACGTGAGAGTGCACAACCATGCATTTTAGCCGGCAGGCGGCGCCAGCCAAGCCGTCCCGATCAATGCCCGCCGCGGCAGGCCGCGCGCCGGGCTCGGCGTTTGAGCTGAGACAACTGCCGGCGCGAATTTAGGGGGATAGCGATGGGGTGCCGTGCATGGATTGGTGAAAACCCTGATAATCGAACTAATGGTTTTCCCTTGGTGCTGCACAGCAAGCGCATCAGGCGCATCGGATTTTTTGAAGGAGCTTTCCATGATTCGCACCCCCATCCTCGCTGTCACCCTGACCTTGCTCGGTAGCGTGGCCGCTCATGCCGCCGAAGAAGGCAAGCAAGTCGCAGCCCACAGCAACTACGACCATCCGGCCGTTGCCGTGGCCCGCATGGCCAAGGTCCGCAGCATCGACCCGAACACCGCGCTGGTCCAGCCGCCCGCATCGGTCACCTGGACCGTGCAGCCGGAAGCCAAGGTGATCGCCAGCGCCGGGCAGCCGGAACTGAAGTAAAGCCAGTCGCTTTGGCGGCACACCCCGCCGCCAGCCCGGGAGGGCGCAGGGGCGGGGCGCTTCAGCGCACGCGCATGCCAGGCTGGGCGCCAGGGAAGGGCTCGAGCACGAAGATGCCCGGGTTGGCCTTCTCGTCCGCATGGCTGGCGGCCAGCACCATGCCTTCGCTGAGGCCGAATTTCATCTTGCGCGGCGCCAGGTTGGCCACCATCACGGTCAGCTTGCCTTCCAGGTCTTCCGGCTTGTAGGCGCTCTTGATGCCGGAGAACACGTTGCGCGTCTTTCCTTCGCCCACGTCCAGCGTCAGCCGCAGCAGCTTGTCCGAGCCTTCCACGGCTTCGGCCTTGACGATCCTGGCGATGCGCAGGTCGACCTTGCTGAAGTCGTCGATCTTGATCTCGGGCGCCAGGTCTTCGCCGCCCGGTACGACCGCCGTTGGGGCCGGAGGCGTCAGCAGTTCGTCGACCAGCTTCGGGTCCACGCGCTGCATCAGGTGCTTGTATTCGCCGATCTTGTGCGCGCCCAAGGCGGTGGCCGCGTCCGCGAACTGCAGCGGCGCCACGCCCAGGAATGCCTCGACCTGCGCGGTCAGCGCCGGCAGCACGGGTTTGAGGTAGATCGTCAGCAGCCGGAAGGCTTCGATGCAGGTGCTGCAGACGTCTTGCAAAGCCTGCTCGGCGCCTTCCTTCTTGGCCAGTTCCCAGGGCTTGTGCGCGTCCACGTATTCGTTGACCTTGTCGGCCAGCGCCATGATCTCGCGCAGCGCCTTGCCGAACTCGCGTTCCTCGTAAAGCTCCTCGATGACGGCGCGGTGCGCGCGCAGCGTTTCCAGCAGCGCATTGCCTTCCACGCCCAGATCGCCGGAGAGCTGGCCGCCAAAGCGCTTGCTGAGGAAGCCGGCGGCACGTGACGCGATGTTGATGTACTTGCCGACCAGGTCCGAGTTGACGCGGGCGCTGAAGTCCTCTGGGTTGAAGTCGATGTCCTCGACCTTGCTGTTGAGCTTGGCGGCGATGTAGTAGCGCAGCCATTCCGGGTGCAGCCCCAGGTCCAGGTACTTCAGCGGGCTGATGCCGGTGCCGCGGCTCTTGCTCATCTTCTCGCCGCCGTTCACCGTGATGAAGCCGTGCACGAAGATGTGGTCCGGTGTCTTGCGGCCGCTGAATTGCAGCATCGCGGGCCAGAACAGGGTGTGGAAGTAGGTGATGTCCTTGCCGATGAAGTGCACCTGCTCGACCTCGGGGTCGGCAAAGAAGGCGTCGAAGTCGCGGCCGGTCTTGTCGAAGTAGTTCTTCAGCGAAGCCAGGTAGCCCACCGGCGCGTCCAGCCAGACGTAGAAGTACTTGCCCGGCGCGTCCGGGATCTCGATGCCGAAGTAGGGCGCGTCGCGGCTGATGTCCCAGTCGCCGAGGCCACCGTTGCCTTCCTCGTCCTTGTTGAACCACTCCTTGATCTTGTTCAGCACCTCGGGCTGCAGCCGGCCCGGCGTGTGGGTCCATTCCTGCAGGAATTCCACGCAGCGCGGGTCCGAGAGCTTGAAGAAGTAGTGGTCCGAGGTCTTCAGCACCGGCACCGCGCCCGAGAGGGCCGAATACGGGTTCTTCAGCTCGGTGGGCGCGTAGACGGCGCCGCAGACTTCGCAGGAGTCGCCGTACTGGTCCTTGGCGCCGCACTTCGGGCATTCGCCCTTGATGAAGCGGTCCGGCAGGAACATCGCCTTTTGCGGGTCGAAGAACTGTTCGATGGTCTTGACCT
>Ga0307514_10002928_pt1 | contig 16999 bp, 17 predicted proteins | sample 16_EM_MG_FD_203088 | JGI IMG/M metagenome (GOLD analysis project Ga0307514, IMG submission 203088) | Populus trichocarpa ectomycorrhiza microbial communities from riparian zone in the Pacific Northwest, United States - 16_EM | ecosystem: Host-associated > Plants > Roots > Unclassified | place...
ATTTTTGGTCATGAGTCCTGGGAAATCACACCTCCGATAGGCTGCAGTCAGTCATAAAGGAATTTTTGGCTGCCTTTATAGGCAAAACAGATTGCAATACCCTCCCTGCCCCATCATGAAAATGAGCATCAACGGAGCGTCAACAATTGTTGGTCATGAGTCCTGGGAAATCACACCTCCGATAGGCTGCAGTCAGTCATAAAGGAATTTTTGGCTGCCTTTATAGGCAAAACAGATTGCAATACCCTCCCTGCCCCATCATGAAAATGAGCGTCAACGGAGCATCAACGATTTTTGGTCAGGTATCATTGGTAATCTGGGGGGCGACAGGTTGCACATTGCCATAAACTGATTATTGGCTGCCTTTATAGGCCAAAGTGAAAGTGAAACGCTTCCTGCCCCATCCGCAAAATGAGCGTCAACTGAGTGTCAACGATTGTTGGCCTTCCATCATGGTTAATCACAGCACGATGTGGCGGTTATTGTCTATATACATCGTTTTGACTGTCATCATATGCTAAAAGGCTTAAGAATACTTAGTGGTAGCTCTGTAAATGAAATAAGTTGTTACTGTCCAGGAGGATGTGGCTAGAATATCCCGTACATATCTGCCTATAAAGGCTGCCATATCCTTCTTTATGGATGCTTTTGATCAAGCACCACTCATATTACTGAAGATGCAAGACCAAATATCGTTGACACTCTGTTGACGCTCTGTTGACGCTCTGTTGACGCTCATTTTCAGGATGTGGTTGGGCGCGTGAGCATCCGTGTTTTGCACATCAAGGCGGCTAATATGCCGAAAATGAACCGTGACATACCGATGTCAATACTTTGCGATTAGCAGTAGCATATCTGAATGCGACCATAAGTGTGAAACCCGAAACGCAGAACCGGAGATTGGACCCGACGGGTCTAGCCAAACCCCGCGAAACCCGTGGGTTGACAGGTACGGGTCCAGGTTTGGCCCGCCAAGAGTCAGCGGGTCGGGTTTTTGGCCAGGTCTGGAACCGAACTGACCCGTTTTTACTGTCCAAACCCGTACCGCTGGCGGGTTACCCTGACCCGTTGCTAACACTAGTCGCAGGGCAGCCAAAACCTATGTGCTACACAGAAGGAATCTCACGCTCAAAACAAGCAGATAACCGCCATGGGATCCATTTCGGACACCAAAGAGATCGTCAAAGCATCCTGGTCACTCTTTCAACATCATGGTGCAGATGCATTCAAATTGTCAGAAAGATCTCCTTTGCAACCACCTTTATCTGCAAAGAACCTCCCTGGAGGAAGAACTCAAATCTTAAATGTCCGCCGAATCCGAAGAATCAACCGTCATCCAGTAGAAAGTGACGAGGATAGCGCACCTGAAAGCATTTCGGTCACTGAAGATTTTCTTAACTGGAATTGGGACTTGGATAATCCAAATCACAGTGAAGACAATTGCGCGGCGGACGTTGAATCTGATATGGAGCAAGACAATAGCATCGAAAATCCGCAATCACCAGAGCAGCAGGATGTGAGAGCCTCTGCCAAATGTTCCCGGATTGATTCGACCTACACAGAAGTCAAAGAGACAGGCTGCAAAGATGTTGGTGAAGGTCTATGCAATCGAAACGAGAAGGAACCTGAGAGTGAAGAAAAAGTAGGACACAATGCGTCAATGTTTCACGAGCTTCTTGATGTATCTTGACCGAGTGTTTTAGTTAGAGATATATTATGGGCAAATGCTGAGCAGAAGCTTGTGAATATCGGTTGACAAACAGATGTATAGCAGGCGCAATGAAGCTGTTGGCAAGACAGATAAATTTTAGTTCTGTGCGAGCGAACAGTGCAAGAATGTTACTGCGCTCAGCTTTGCCACAGGGCCAAGTCTTAATCTGTCAGAAAGACTACCAATAAGTTCAAATCATGATGAAAACTACTGTCGATGGCAGCAGATGTTGAATGGACAATACAGTAAAATGAGGGTCAACGGAGTGTCAACGATTTGTGGTTTTGTAAGTACGGTAATTAAACAGTGCTTTGGTTGCTGTTAGGCATAACTGATGTATTGGCAGCTTTTATTGGCAAAAGAGACAGCAACATGGTCATCGCCCCATTCTGAGAATGAGTGTCAACGGAGGCTCAACAATTTTCAGCTTCGCATGTATGCTAATTTATCTTCAGATTGGTTGCAGACATCGATTTTTCAGACATTGGCAGCCTTTACTGGAAAAAACTACAGCGACATGATCCCTGCCGCATCCTGGGAATGAGTGTCAATGGAGCAACAACAATCTGTAGCTTCGCATCTTGGCTAATTTAAGTTCTGATTGGTTGTGGATATCCATTTATCAAATATTGGCAGCCTTTACTGGCAAAAACAACAGCAAAATGCTCCCTGCCACAGCCTGAAAATGAGCATCAACGGAGCGTCAACAGTTTCAGTTGTTGCATATTTGGTAATCCAGTTATCACACTAATCTTCATGTTCATAACAGAATTATTGGCCGCCATTATTGGCAAAAATACAATATACCAAAGGTAAAACACCGATTTTAAATTAATCTATATTGCAAGCTGCAAAGTATACAAAAACATATTATTGGTTGTTGACAACGCTATTTTAATAAGATACTATTAACAAACTCCAAAAACAAGAGCCATATTTCAGTCTATAGATGGACCTGCTGACAACCCACCCAATTCAGACGGATTGCGAGTGTACCTTTAAACCGTACCCGAGTTGACAGTTTGGGTTTATTGACAATTCGGACCGCCAATTTGGCAACGGTTTGGTTTGGACCCCTACCCGGACCCGGACCCGAAGTGACAGTCCGGAACTGTTGCTAACACTAGACTTGACGAAGAGATAAAAGCTTTTTAATCTTGCAAGCATCTCTGTTGCCCTTCTTCCCGTCCCTTCAAAATATTACTTCAGAGGACATGGCAAAGCAACCTCCGTGAAGGAACAACAAATCCACAATCGAGAGGTTTTAAGGAAAGTCTTTGACCTTATCTTTAGTTATCTCGACACTCATTTCAACACTGGAAAGCTGTTGCTTTGTGCAGACTGTCGGATGCGGCAATGTTATCCTGTTATCTGTGCATGGATGGCTGACTACGTCAAAAACATTCACTTGCACTCAATCAAGTTGCCCCATTGCCCTGTATCTGAAGCACCAATATCGTCATTTCGAGAAGGGAATTCATCGTGGTGGCAATTGAGAGACTAGTGGCTATAATTTTAAAAGTTGATACTCGCAACCCAGGGAGATAGGAGGGATAGACGGGAAGCAAGACACTATCTGAATGATCGAGCAATTGGAACCTCAGATGGCATCTTCTAGAATATGAAATGCATCTCTCCAATGACTATTATAATACCTCATATCCTTAATACCATCTATCTTGGTATGCTTAAGACTTTGACGGACTGTGTAATGTTCTTCCTTGAGCAACATTCGAGGATCGAGAAAATCAACCAGCTCTGGGCAATGATGCCTCCATATCCGGGTTTCGTTCAATTTGACAAGCAATATAGCCAGGTGATGCAATGGAGTGGGAAGGAGATGAAAGCACTTGGGTGAGTGATTGTTCCTGTTTTCGCGGGGACTATTTTGATCCCTTTGGCAAGCAAAAGGATTCCATCGATAGAAGCCGTGTTGTGCGTCAAGAACTTTGTGTATTTTCAGGTTATGGCACAGGACCGGTACCATACTAAGGCCACAATCGAGTACATGGAGAATTATCTGGAAGAGTCTCATCTTCATATGAACGTATTCAGTTGATTCCACACCAGTCAATCTACAAAGAAGGTCTCGGAAGCCTTGAAAAAGCACCTTACTTTGAACCGGCAGGAGGAACAGGAGAGTGACCCCGCTTGGAACAATCTTTCTGTGGCTGCGAGACGTCGTTGCGTTGATGAAGATAGAACACAGATCATGTCAGAAATTGCACAACATTTGGTTGACGAATTGTATTTCAACTTTGTAAAGATTCATCTCCTGAACCACTTCTCTGACTATATCCACCAGCTTGACAACCTCTTAAATGTAAGATTGGAAATCCCAGAAAAAGCATTGATGGATCTTAAACAAGCGTACCGACAATCGAGTTGTCATCAGGTCGCCTTCCAGATTTTGCGAACAAACGCCCAAAAGGAGGTCTTTCAGTATGGAAAGCTGAATACAAACACTACAACACAACATGGCAACAATAATATGCCTCGAACCAAAGCGCCTATCAAGTGAATGATGAACAACCTGCAACCAGACATCCAGACCCTTGATTACTTGGCTGAGTGGTGTGCAATGCCAAAAGGGGAGCTACAGAATCACATTGCTTGGTGTTTCAAGAGATTTGCCGACTTCACAGACTATGTCGATCACAATCACTATTTCAGTCATCTGAATGATGCAAAATACATTAGGTACAACACAGTAGCAACTCTGGTGAAGTCTTTGCAATGCGAAGAGCAAGCTGTCCATATGGTTCATCGCACTGCGTCCACAAGGTGAGAGAAGGATAAGCCACCAAGAAATGATACAGTGCTTCTCTGGATGGGGACAAGCCTGGAAAGCCCCTTTAAGTCGACTGCGGGATGCATTCCCGCATGGTTGAAGTGACATTTCGTCCTTGAGGATGCTGAATCGAGTGTTAAAGGGCTTCTTGCCTTGGTTCTGACGTTTTCAACAGGGCCAATATGTTAGACTGCTGGTGTGGTGATTGTCGAGGCGATGCGGCAACCTCCGATGCAACCCTTCCAAGATGAAAGCTAACATCGTATGCCTCTTTTTGCCGTCGGAACCACTTCTTCAGCAAAGTGTAAAATGGTTTGGAAGTCATAACCGAACAACTCAGCAACTCTGAACAGCCACACTGATCCTTCCAAATGCTCCCAGATGCTCCCAGATAGGCTGAATGCAAAGCGATGTGCTCTCAGGTGCTCCGAGAGTACTTCAGCGGTGCTCCTGAATACTCCGGAAGTTGTGGAACAGAATCCAATAATATCCTGAGGAGTGGATAGTTGTCTTCAAAATGCTTCCAAATCAAACTATTAGGATGTGCAAAATTCAGTGGTATTGGGAGTACTGGCCGCGTCTCCGAGATTACTCCGGTGCACCTCAAACCTGGAGCTATACTCTCTTGGAGTGATTATTATAATGTTTATATCAAATAGTACAATTCAATTAACTATCTTCTGCACACCTTGATTCAGGCATTGTAACTTTAATACACAGCCCAGTAGGTATCTAAATCCAGATGATTATTTACAAGCCATACGCTATCGATTCTATCTGATGCAGCATTATTCTCTCGTACCAAATGTGCAGGTCCAACAATTGCTCCGACAGGGACAATATGCATCTTATCAGTCTGTTTGACAACCCGGATGAACCCGTCAACACAATCAGCCCAACCATGCAGATCTTTGTACTTTGTTGAAATCACCACCGCATATTGTTGAGGTTGAGGACATAATATGAATTGTTGCGTATTCTTGCACCTCTTAGAGATGGTGGATATTGATTTTCCGGCGGGCAGGCGCTCCTGAAATTGGAGGATCTGATTTGGTGGAGTCCAGCTGAAGTATAATACAGTAAAAGAAGGAACTCGGCCTTGGAAGGTGTTATCGAGGTTACTGTCTGTATATTGGACCCAGATGTTATGAGATTCAGGCATGATCCCTTGGTTGGCATCCGTATATTCTACCTTGCAATCAAGTCCCAGACGCTCAACAGATGTAGGGCAGTGAAATGGTTGATGGTAGTACAACAGCCCATTCTGAAGTTTAATAAATACACTGTCTATGAGTACGTTCTGATCATATCCAAGCACCAGTCCACTAACTTCATGTGCCCAGTCGTCTTCAATTTGTATGCGGAATAGCTGTCCAAAGTTTGGAATTCTGAAATCTACTGGAGCATCTCTGAGTGGGATTAATTTGATACTTCTGCACACGCTGCAGACATGAGTTTCTGTCAAATGATGTACCTGTTGTGATACGGGGCGGAAAAATGGCTCTTTCAGACAATGGTGGAGGAGTAAAAGATAGGCTCGGCGCGTATTTTGCCATTTATCGGCTGCTGATAGTAGGTTGAAATCTTTCACAGAGTCAATATTGTACTAGCCTTGAAGGGCAAGATATGACAGTGTCTCCTCCATATAGTCAAGACCGGTACACCGGTCATTGTGCTTGAGTATCTGTTGAATGTAATTGACTTTGTTGGTAGATCGACATGCCTCTTTCACATTGCCGAAATGTAGCCGTTCAGAAATATCAGTGGTGAAATCGTTGCTGGCACCCATTCGCTGAATTCACTCAGATATATGGCTCACAAGATGCATCGTTGGATATCCGAAATGGATTACACGCTGTTGGATGGTTTTCCGGAGCTCCTAAACGCCGATTGCCTGCTTCCAAGCTTCAAACTCGATTAAGCGGATGGAGAATTCCTTGGTGAACCACATCTGGTCTTTTCAAGTGATACCATAACTCTCTCTCTCGAGCTGGTTCACAACATGGTCCGTATCAGCGATACTCCAGATGGTCGCTTCAATCGCATCATCACATAGACAGACCTGAAATTGCTCACGCTTGTTGGCGGACATGTTTTCTGCCCTGTAAGCCTCTTCTTCTGCATCAGTCTTCACTTGAGCAACTTTTTGGGGGAATATGCTTCTGGGACCAGTTGCCTTAGTCCCGACTTCCTGCAATAGTTGTCGCTCACAATGTTGGAATGATTTATCGAAAAGCTTGCATTTAGCAGCTGTCACCTGATGGATTTCGCGCTCCAATCGCTCAATTGCCCTCTGCCAATCAGCATCTGACCATATAGTTACTGCTTGTCGGGCTCTATTCAGGCGCACCTGTAATTGCCTTCGTTTTGATGTAGTAACCTTTTCAGCCCTGTACAGCTGAACCTCCATTGCAGCACGGATTTTATGAATCTTTTGTTCTCTTAAATGATGGGATTCTCTTGCCAATTGTTCATCCACTTTGGCCTTTGCAGACTTCGACATTTTCTGATCTCGAATGGAACCCTTCTTCTTGTGAAATCACTTCAGTGCATCGTCTACTGCTGCGAGGGATAGATCAGAGTGATTTTGTTGGCTGACAAGTAGAGAGAATTCACATAATACCCGCACTGCTCCCATCACCATTTCATCAGAGGCTGTTTCCGCCGCAGTTTTCCCGGCATTCTGGGAGCAGTCAAGAATTGGAGCACAATTCACTGCCAGTGTTCTGAACATGCCCCGGATTTCTTTTCCCTGCCAGTAGTCACTTTTCATCGAATCGAATGGTTCAGAAATGCACTGGAGGCCTGGATATCGTGGTGCTTATGTGAATTGATTGTCAAATTGATCCTTGAGATTTCTAGCTTTCAGGTATTTGAGCAGCCATTGCAATAAGTCTTTAACTAAACCCAGAAGCAGCTGATGCAATTCATCAGGCTGCCAAAGGCAATAGACATTGCAGAGAGGGTATTGCCAGAACTGGTTGCAGATTGAATGAACACCAAGAGTGTGCAGAACATCAATATTAGTTTAGTCCAGAAGCTCCAGTTGAACATGCTGATCTCGTCGGTTATCAAGTGGTCGAAAAGTTGAATGCCCCATTGCCGCATCTTTAAGAATTTCACACATCGGGTATGAGCTATATGGGACTTGAGCAACCATGCCTTGTTCCGGATGATCCCCGACCCAGGCAGCCAAAAGAGGATAACATTGTCTCTGGAATCCATCAGCACAGTTTCATTTCAAGCCAGGGCCAGTGAGGTCAAAATTCCAAAGTGGGGACAGCACTATTCCAACCGCGGAATGCCATGCCTCGTCAGTATTTTTGGCACCTTTCGGAGGACAGGGAATCAGCCCAAAAAGAATCCAGGCGCAATTTTCAGGCGTGTGGTGGATATCTTTTCGAATATTACCTATTGTAAGATACAGCAGCCAGGCATGCTGGTCGCCTGCAAAATTAGTCAAGTGGGTCTTGTCGGATGCACAAATGACTGCCACAATTGTTGCTCCAGCAGGAAGCTGATCTTGGGTATCCCACCACCAATCGCCTGTGTTCATCTCGCTGTATATTGGGCGACTTTCCGAGTCTGCAAGACACACCGGTTCAAAATCAAGGTGCGCCTGAAATGGAACATGTGCCAAAACGAACAGTATATATTTGAATATATCCCGGTAGTATAATCTTCGGAAGATGGGCAAATGATCTTCAATCCAACTATCATTGCTGAGCCCGAAATCGAGTCTAGAGAGGAGCCTTCGTACAGCATCTGCTGATTGAAATCATTCAATGTTGAAGTTCTCCAGTCTACACCTCAGATGTTGATCTATCCATGTTTTCGTTCACCGGCTAAATGATTGAGCCTGTTGAAAGTCATGTGCTGTCTGAAAAGGATGGCATGGATTCCATCGTTCTGAGTACTTGCGATGCTTGTTGTACAATCCAGTTGCTTTGCTATATGATTTCCCCCCTACGTTTTCCACTCCAACTACCTGCCTATGAGCCCTCGTCGTTGTTGGATCAGGGGTACAAGTCAGATCAGGCTTCTGGGGGTCTATCGTTTCTTCGTCAGGAGTATCTTCAGGTGGTGGTGCACTAGGTACATTGTCTATGGGTAGATGAATTAGTTAACTAAGCTCATCGATGGCCATTCAGGTGCACCGACCGTAGTCAAACCATGATGGCTCGGGTTGATCCCAGCCTGCAGGTGGTGAAATCCCATCGGGTAACAGCCGTTCATTTATCGCTATTGGGTAATATTGTTGATAGTGAGCCTCGAGTCGGTTCTCGTCAAATAATTTCATTTTGCAGATAAAGCACTTGACATGTTTCCGGCAAGTGTTGACAATCTTTGAGAAATGGTCACTGAACATGTATTCGGATGAATCTCAATGATGCTTCAGGGGGTGATATGGAGCCTCAGCGATATTCGTTTGATAGCCAACTAACTCAGGTAAGCGTAACACATTCACAGCCGCACCGCACCCCGCCCAATGCGGGGGGGGAGGTTTCTTTTGTCATCACTGCAATCACCACAATGGGGCCTTATACTACGTCATTGTGAGTTGTGCCTTCGCTCAAGCCTCCGAGCAGGTGAAAATGAGGGTAGCTCGTCATAATACAATGAATAGGTGAGTTTCCTAGCCAGCTGGATGTCCGAGCATTGATCATTGAGAACTGATAAGGCTGGTAGGATGATTGCTTCAGTAACAATCTTTGACTGGAGTGTGGATCATGAGGCAAACTAAGATGTATAGGCAAGGAGCTTAACAGGAAGCAATCACTATTGCTGCTCGACTCACAGGCCTTCTATTAAATGAGGTTGCAAGGTCGCACATGCCCAACTTATGTGTAATATCCCTTGTCGTGCTAACCTTCATACTGGATATAGTTCTTGTTGGGTTCCTGGAGATATTATATCATATCCCTTCTATGACCTGTAAAGTCATCGATACGTACGGAGGTGAGCACCTATCCAATATCCTAGTATATGAATTCGAGCATATAACAAAGAAAGGTGGGATGTTTGTGATTAAGATTTGTTGTTCTCAAGGCCCAGGTTGGTTTCATGGAGCAAAGGTGTAGTGAAACACCACAGATTGTGACAGCAGAATAGGATATAAGAAGCCCTTCATTCCACCGAAGGTCACTGCTACCTGCAATATACTCAACCGTACTCCAATTGATTCTATATCTCAACTCGCATCTATAGTAGTTTACCACTATCTTTGTTGAACAGAGCATGTCAACGAATGGATCTCCACCGAAGACAGTGAATATGGCTCCACCTGGTGGCCTATTTGGCTCACAACAACACGGTGACAACAATTCAGAATCACCAGATAAATGTTCACAACATGCCACTTACAAAGACAGTCAATTTGGGATACACACCACTCAATATCATCCGCCGTAAGGGTACGGTTACCCTCCTTCACAGCAGCCATTTCCAGGCACTCCGCAGTTTTATCACCAGTCTCCATTCAACATGACACACAGTTAGCAACGTACCAGCAGCACAAGCCAAGGATATGCAAGTTATGGGCCACCATGGCAAGGATATGACCTGCACCAAGGTGGTTATAGTGGGTTTCAAATGGTCCCCCCACCGCAGTTCCCAGGACAAGGGCCGACATCTCCAGGTGCACCGAGAGTTCCTCCAGGACTGCCGGGAAATCACCCAGTCAATCAGCCAACATCTTCCAGCTCGACTCCTCCACCTCAACCTCCTTCCGGCACACCTCGGAGACACCCCATACGCCTCCCGACGAAAAGATTCGAGCCACCACCGGAACAGTGGAAAACAGATGTAGCATGGATTGCAGACTTGCCCCGATTGCCGGAGATGTTCTACAACGGATATGATGCAGCTGATGAGAGCCACAATTCGTCAGACTTGGGCGGTGCTGAAAGCAAACCCCCAATTAGCCTAAAGCAAACGGAGTTCTCCTTGAAGCAATTTGCCAAAAGGACAGGGCAGCCCAACTTTAGTGCATTCAGCAAGTGGAAGAAAGTATGGGTGGTGGGGTTTCTCAAGAAGAATCATCAATCCATTATCCGGGGGCAGAACCGATTGTAACAAGTCGAGATGGACCCCAGCACTGGGAGATGGCGGTCGCATATTTTTTGGCGACATTCGAGTCCTGGCTGCCATTGGTTCATTTCGATAATGCTGAATGGATTCGCCGGCAGTGGGTGGAGATGTTTCTGAAGAAATGTGCAACCGAAATTCGAGAGGTGAGGAAAAAGGGAAGGCGAGGCAACAAGCAACCAGCGACTGATTTGAAAGAGAGTGTGGGTAAAAAGGTGAGAAGTAACCTCCCTGAGTTGCCAAATACCACGTTCACAGTTATAATTCACTGGCTGTCGAATTGCAAAGATATGGTTCTATCCCCCAAACAACTTCAAGCCTCGTATACTGATGTGAGGCACTGGGAGGAGTTAGTTGATTTCATTGACAAAAACGGCGGCCCAATAGAGCCATACATTCCCAGATCAATGTTCAAGTGCACCTTGGAGCAGGACGAATTGGAAGAAGAGTATATCGGAATATACAAACACGGGCAAATAATCAATGACCCCATGTATGGCCAGATTTCATACAACTGTTGCCTTTCAAATGCTTTCAAGTTGAAACTTGGATATAATGTGAAGATATTTGTGGTAGAAATGATGAGAGCAACAGGGAAGGAGACTGCTGAGCACGTAATTAGGCCGACAAAGGTAATCCCGCTAGCTGCGTTGAGACTAGACGTGAGCAACTGCTAATCATGATACATAGACTTTGGAAGGTTCTGAAGAGGGAGGAAGTGAGGGAGAGGAGGAGGGAGAGGAGGATGGTGGGCAAGAGAATGATACTTATATTAATGTAAGTTCTGATTGAAAGAATAGAATTGATTATATTCTATCCACATGTATTCGTTCAAATGGTTACTTCTCTGTGAAATACCTAACATTGAGATGAATTTCAGGAGTGCCGGAATATGAGCATATCTGCTCAGCTTACATCCGAGCAACTGAAAGAGATCATTGAGGATGAAAAGAACACGGACAAAAGTGCAAGAGAGGTTCAGGAGCAATTGGAGGATGGTGAGAAGGTCCTCGATCCAGAAAATACAAGCTCAGTAATGAATATGGTTCTCAGTACAATGAACAACAAATTTGAACACGAGTGTCTTGATGAAGCAGTCAGGTTGCTGAATGCGCGTCTTATTCGCCAATCACCAGATGATCGTGTTCCAGGCCGCAAGTATTCAATTCCAGGCCTGCCCGGAACTAAGGTTTTAGCGCATCAGGTTTGGGCCATCTGGTTCATCGTGAGGAGATGGGTTTGGGATGCAGATATGCCAGGAGCACTGGTGGCGGATGAAATGAGTATTGGAAAGACTTTCACCTCGGTTGCTGCGGCAATGCTCTGCAAATTGGTGACTGAGAAAGTTGTAATGGGGTTGACACTTTCCATTTTTTGGGGGAATACCCTTGAAGAGTGGGTGATTTTGGTGCACAACGACTTTCCCAGCCTTGTCGGTGAAGAACAGGAGTGGTATCCGCTCCAGAGATTGAATTCTGTGCCCCGCTGCCTGTTGGAGATCCAGTCAACACCACCCCACAGCCATCCAGCACTGATCTCAGCCCTTGAACCAATCCTGGTGGTAACGATGCCCGGACTGGCTGAGACCTTCAAAAGTGTTATCGACGAGATGACACATGGAGCCGATTTCAAACTTGTCAACTTATTGCACTCCGAAAATATGAATCTCACCCACGAGGATCTGAACACCAGTATTGACGAGCCAGAAAACTGATGAAATATCCACCATGTGTCGTATGATACCTTAACATCCAGATCGAAACCATCAAGTAACGGCCAACACTCCTACATTGAATGGAGTTTTGGGATTGTTGATGAGTCCCATCGGTATAAGACTAAAAACAGTGTGGGCTGGCAAATTGCGATGCATGCGAAAATTGGATTCAAACTTCATGTCACAGCTACACTGGCATTCCATTCACTCTATGACTGGTGTTTTCAGATGATGTGGCTGTTTTCAGGTGTGCCTGAAGATCCAGAGAATGATACTGTGATGAAAAAACATGGTGCTGAGGCATTGTATTCTGTTATGAAGAGTTTGATGCATGCTATCCGGACTAAAGACGAAGAAGCTCAACAGGATGCGGCGCACCGGATGATTCAGATGGCAAAGCCATGGACCATCTGGCAGTAGTCAGAATTGAAACTCGCCAATGGAAAACCACTCGTCCGGATAACAAAAGAGAATGCACCCCTCATTGATCTCGAGTGGACTGAGAAAGAGCAAGCACATCTGATGACCCTGGTGGAGAGATACACTTTGCGGGATGCCTCTGGAGCATGGAGGGTTCATAGATGGCGGCTGGCATGTTTCACGTTAGTATTGGGAGGCACTGAGGATCGCAACGATGTTTCTGGAAAATGGCACAATGAATGGCCACTCGATACTTGGGTGGAATCTCCAATTTTTCGATGGCTGAGAGAGACATTTTTGGCAATGCTTGTCAAGGAACCTGCAGAGTATCCCGAACCTGACGAAGACAATGTATCAAGAGAGATGCTCCTTCCAGAAGAGAGAAATGAAAATGCACCGCCCAGTGTACCTCCTCTACAAAAGGCAGTGCTATTTTGTCCTCTGCCTGGCCAAGTTCATCATTTGAAGTGGTGGCTAATGAAGTTTTTTGAGGATAATGTGGATATATTCCACATGTATGCCGAAATGGGCAATGATGAACGCACAGAAATGCAGCTCAAATTCCAAGATTCACGAAATCCCTCTGTATTCATAACTACACCCAAAGTGGGCTGGACAGGCCTAAATCTTACAGCTGCAAATCATGCAGTGATAACTCAGAAATTTTGGGTATTAAATGAACAGCGGCAGGCATTTGCATGAGTTGTCCCGCTAGGGCAAAACCGAGTACCACACACATGGTTACTGAATACAGGTCCTGGAGGCTACGATAACGGCGCAAGTGATCTCCACAAACACTCTGGAGTTGCGCAAATGAGAATCCAGCATGACTTGATGAGTCGACCGAACATCATGACGTCTATGATATACTGGATTCTGGAGGCTCGTGAGGACCATACAAAGCGGCTGACAGAGAATGGAGAGACGTTGCAGTCTGATGAACCATTATTCTTAGAGTGTTAGACGCTTCATCAAGGTATGCCTCTTTAGACATTCAATCAACATAATCTTCTTAACTGATACAAAGAGTCAAAAAGATCGTTTGTAAGGGACACTATACTACTGGAGAGATGAATCTTTCTCTCTTCAATGTTGAAGTGAATCAAAGTTCTAATGTTGGAATTGTTGTATCTTGGATTAGAAATGGCTAGAGTGGGATTTCATTGGCGTTCTTGTGTATTATTAATGACCATTTGAGATGAAGTGAATTGATACGTGACATAAGAAGTTCCTCCGGCCGACCTATTGTGGAATAAATGGCAAGAGTCAAATTGTGAGAATGATGCAGCAAAGGGCTTCAATCAATCGTCAGTTGCGAATTTGAGGTGCACCGGAAGGCTGAAGCCACGTACGTATTTCGAATGAAAAAGCAAAATTCATCCACTTTCAGGTGCACCAGAGTCTCTTCGGCAAATGTCATATGATTCGTTATGACAGATCAAGCACTGCATATCTGCCAATCACATTTAGCAATAAGACAGTCTAGGTGATATTCAAGTACTTATGTCTGAGTATGAAACACGGCTCGCTTATTTATGGCAAAGCGGAAGCTTTTGCATCCATGTGATTGAAGTTCAGGTGCACCGGAACTTCAATCTTAGGCCAGCAAATGCTGTGGCTATGGCACGAATATCCTGACACAGGTACTCAATATCGCTTAGACTGTCTTTATGCCAAATGGGATAGGCAAATATGCCCTGATCGATCAGTCATAACAATATGTGCCCAGGAGTCTCCGGTGCACCAGACAATCCAGGGCATATCTTGATGGCCGATCAAGCACTGCTTATTCGCCAATCTCATTTGTCAATTAAAACAGACTAGGCGATATTGAGTACCTGTGTCAGGATATTCAGGCCATAGCCGCAGCATTTGCTGGCCTATGGTAGAAGTTTCGGTGCACCGGAGAATCCTGGGCATATCTTTGTGACAGATCCAGCACTGCATATTTGCCAATCCCATTTGGCAATCAAAACAGACTAGGCAATATTATGTACTTGGATCAAAATATGAGACATAGGCTCACTTATTTGTGGCAAAGCCGCAGCTTTTGCTGGCATATCATTGAAGTTCTGGCACACCTCTGATATGCATCCCAGAGAGTCTGAAGCTGAGACATGGCTCGGGTATTATGGGCTCAAAGCCGCTTTCTCTGCCGGGGGTTTCCTGTCCAGAATAAGCTTCTTGGATATGTATGAAGCCAACTTTGACAAGCTGTGAGTCATTATGAATGTTCTCATTCCAGCCCAGGCATGCCTGAAGAGCAACAAATAAGCCACTGAAGCGCATGTACTTGCAGTACGTAGTGCACTTTGTATATTGTAGTTTCCTTCATTCTCATCATGTTTTCTTCGACTTTGAATTAGTGGACCCAGTGCACACTGATCTATCGAAACACTTCACCTTTAGGTGCAGGTGGCTCATCCCGCTCCGCGCCTGCTAAGATATGAACCTATGCTTGATTAGTATGTTGAAGGCCGCCGCTAGCATGCCTTGAACTGGCAGCTCCGTGTCAACTGTCCGTTTGAGGAAGGTTGCCACTGCGCAGTTAAACCATAAATGCACAAGCCTGGCCAATTAGTAACCCCATGGCTTTAGCCAACCTCCAATTCTTGCATCCATACATAGTGCTGTTCATAGGAGTTGCTAACATTCGGCATTAGGAATCCATCTATTCCAGTGCACCTGACAATATCCGAAATCGCAACACAGACTGCCGTCCTCGATATAAATATAATCCGTTGAAGTCCCCTCTCCAGAACACTTTCAAGGCGCGCCTTGAATTGCATCTTCCTCGACTATGTGCAAATTCTTGCACCATTTATCCCGTTATTGTATTGCACTTGATCTTATATTTCCTGCTTTTACATTCTCTCCTACATTTTCCAAGTTTAAATCTTCGTTACAGCAAATGGAACCTACGCCCAGCCAGGTGAGGAATCACTATTCACAAATGAATCAAGAAGCACGCCTACAGAGAGCACTCGCTTTCAAGAAAGCAGCCAATCTTCATTGTCCAGCAAATATTTGCCTCCCAATTATCTGCCTTCGTGCATCATATTGCGGATGACTAATATCCCCGATTTAATTAATGAATCCGAATAACGAGACTGATCAGGAGATCAGTGATGATGACAGTAAGGGCACTGCAGAGTCCACATTATCATTCGACATCAAAGAAGATGACTTGGATAATCAACAGGAGGTCATTCCTTTAGGCCAGGCGCGCCGGGACAAGTCATTACGCACTACAAGGGTTCCATAGCCAAAGAAACGGAGCTCTGCCGATACTGGCATTGTATGCCCTCCGCTTTCAAATTCCCGAAATCTACCTGCAGCAATGGCACCAGCACTGCTCAAATGCCAAAAGTCATCCCTCCTCGACAAATTATCCGAGTCTGACCGTGCACCATCCACCCAGGCACTGGTGCTTCCCAACCAGTCGAGTGGAGACCAGAATAGTCCACAACCCAAGTCCAGTAGTGATCAGAACGTTCCCCAACACCAAAATGCTACTTTTGAGGTAGCAAAAAGGTTCATGGAGGCAATCATATTCACGAAGACACCTTGGCCAATATTATCCGATGACAAGTACTTGATGGTTGAAGAAGCTTGGAAACTAGCCATTGAGGCTCAGGATCGTCAGCAGGCATTAGCAGGTGCACCTGTAGGTACACCATCTGTATGTCAATTGCCTGGTGGTCCATCTATCAAAATACATCCGCAAACACGACAAGCTGTAAGTCTTGAATTCTGTTCAATGCTCCTCCATCAGATTTACGGATATTGACTACCCCCGAAAATATACATAGTTGAAACTGATGATTAGTACGATTCGAGGACGGTTGGCAGATGGAGCAGGTCGAACTGTTGTCCGTAGTTACCGGTTGGATGTGTGCTCTGTGACTGAGCTTTGGATCAAGGTTAAGGAACTCCTGTTGGATGATGCTTACCTCTCCAAGGTGGTCAATGATAAGAAGTCTTGGTTCACGCGAATGGAAGTGCTTGATCTCATTTACCACCAATTTTTCTTCACCGCCAATAGCTTGGGGTGCCAGCCAACAACATCACAGTATTTCCAACCTCTTGCTCCTTACACTTTAGTGCTGGCAGCCGCAGCTATCCATTGTGCACTGTCTGAATACACCAGTGGAAAGAAGGCAATGGTTATGTTTTTTCAAGATGAGTATCGAGATACATTTGGCCCATCCCCTGTGATCAATTTTACTCTAGAAGCTACTAGACAATCAATCACACATCAGTGGCCGCATCAAAA
>Ga0307514_10002929_pt1 | contig 16998 bp, 15 predicted proteins | sample 16_EM_MG_FD_203088 | JGI IMG/M metagenome (GOLD analysis project Ga0307514, IMG submission 203088) | Populus trichocarpa ectomycorrhiza microbial communities from riparian zone in the Pacific Northwest, United States - 16_EM | ecosystem: Host-associated > Plants > Roots > Unclassified | place...
TATATCGTCGTCAGCATTGTTGTTTGACTCGGAGCCAGAAAACATATCGTGTCACATTACAGCTGGTACTATGGCTCTTGGGGTAGGGTCGTCAAATTCGAGGGCTCGGAAGGGCTGGCTGGGCCCTGCAATACCAGGAGTTTGAGGCAGAGACATAGTGATAATATGTGTATACAAGTACAGAGATACTTTGGCTACAAAGTAATGTTATAGGGCCACTATTATCCCTTTATGCTTGGACTTCAGCAGATAAATAGCGGGGACGAATATTAATCCGACAATAGAAGTAACCCGCAACTCAGGTTAAGTCTTTCCGGATATAAAGTTCAGGACGATTTCAATACTAGTCGAACTCAACAAGTATTTTCCTAACTAGGTGAAATCCGTATTCCAACGTTAACTTAGAACTTTGTAGATAGTGTGTTTCTCGAGACTTGATTAACACTTGTGATGGGCGTGATCCCAACCTTCAGCTACTTTCAACTATTTATAATGTGCGGTTGGAGAGTAGTGTTCTTATTCGCGCGGTTCGTTCAATTCCAATGATAGTCACTTTATACCATCTTGTTTAATTCTCAGTCGCCGGCGTTACCCTTGCCTAAGAAGTCATGGTACAAACTTGACTTAACTGAGAACTAATATCCTGTTCTTGCATTAAGCATTCTGCAACCGTTAAGTAGTTACAAGTTAATTTGGAAGTCATACGCGATCCCACATTATTTTATTGCGATACATCAGCAAATCCTCGATACGAGTCTAGACTCGGCTAGCCAGGTATGATGAGATATCAAAGTAAGTATTCGGTAATTCTGCATAATGGTGTCTAGTGTCCATTGATATTATAGGTGATCCTATAATTCAACTGCTCATAACTTCGCGGATATAACTCCAGATGACTTAGTTATCATCTCATTGGAAAGCTCTTGATGCGTAGTTCACAATAGAATCTTAGTTCATCTTAATCGAGAATATACGTCATAAGATAAATGTAAAAGCCTGACTTGCCGCTTTGGGGGCCTATAGCCCATACCAAAACAGGTCAATAACTTCACGGGTTTAAATCATAAAAGTATTGTGAGTTCAGACTTGGAATGGGCGCGTGATTCTGTCCTAGAATTAACTTGAACCGAATCTTTTCCCATTAACTTTTCGCTACACCCGATTTTCAGCTCAACTCAACTAATGCCCCCTTATAGTGTCACTGGACCCACTTAGGTCTAAATTACCCCCTACGTAGTTGATTTTTTTATTTACTTTTACAGAATTACGCTTCCGCAAAAATGTTTTCGGATTCATACTTTGAGGGTTGAATCTAGGGGCATTTGGTGAGCCGGACGCAATAGTAATTTTCTTAATTTAATTCGGGCGACGCTCGTTGAGTTATTAAGCTCCGAAGTTGAGTTCAGGATAAGGGCTGACTAAACTTCAGGGTAAGGGTAGTAAGTTCAGGGTAACCTATGCAAGTTCAGGGTAATAGCCACCATATAATTTTGGTGGTAAGTATTTTCAACTTGATGTAACTCAACAACCAGTACTCAGAACCTGACGAAACTCGCACATATACCAGAGGGTACCTCTCTGAACATGTTATTAGAGTCTCGTTCCAACGTAATAACACTACGGTTGTTCAGTGACTGCGTTGTCCTAGTTAGAAATACTTAAGTATTTCTATCTTGAGTAATATGCGCAAGACTTCCCCAAGTCTTCCTGATTCCTATCCAGGATTATCAGGCTCGTTCTTTATTGACACAAGTTCCTCGGGAAGGGCTGGGTGTCACCCCGTGACATTAGCTAAGTAAGTGCCACATAACCTAGCTACCTGAAATGGACATTAACGCAGTTTCTTAGCTTGCACTGACCTATAAATCACGCAATGATTGTTGTAGGATATGTGTGTATGAATACAGCGTGTATACTAACGTAAATATGAACGTCAGTATTGGTGGGATAGCGTTGAACCATCGGAGTGTGCAGCAGGCGAGCATAGATATTCGAGTGAGCAGTGCGTATGAGCAGTAGAAAGCGTAGTTATTCTTCTAACTAAGAGCGAGATGCCAGTAACTAAATACAAGAGAGAGCGGCTGAACAGTGTAGTAGGAGAGACTAACTGTGATAGGAAGTAATGTAGAGAAGTCCATAAATAGGAAAGCCAAATGCATGTCAGACTTGTATGAAACAGTGTGGCATATAGAAACAAGAGTGTGAACAGAAGCATGTGAACAAGATGCGTAATAAATATCCTAATAGACGAATAAGAATAGGAACAACCCGAGATATCATAAGAGATAACAGAGATAACAATAATAGATACCGGAAATAGATGAAACAATAAGAGAATTAATGGTATAAGCCGAGAAATAACACAAGAAACAGGTGCAGAATGCATGTCCCAACACTCTCTCTCATACTGTGAGACCGAGACCTTGTGTATATCTTTGGTGAAGTACAGAGGGAAGACCTTTCATCATGATGTCTGCGAGATTCTCGCCAATAGGGACGTAACTCAGGGTGAATGACTTGCGGATTAAGTATTCCCTGGTAAAATGGTAAGAGACGTCGATATGTTTTGTCTTGGGATTATTGATAGGATTCTCAGCAACATTGATGCTTGAGGTGTTGCCGGCTTTGAGTTCCACAGGAATAGTAAAGCCGAGTTGTGAAAGTCCGTTGATGTACCAAAGAGCTTGCCGGGCGATGGTTGCTAATGCCATACATTCAGACTCAGTTGTAGAGGTTGAGACGGAATTCTGTTTCTTTGAGAGCCAGGAGATGGCACAACCATTCAACAAGAAAACATAACCAGAAATGGAACGACAGTTATCACAACAGGAAGCATAGTCGGCATCAGAATAGCCAGTAATCAATAGAGGAATATCCATAGACGAACAACGCGCGTAAACCAAAGAAGTAGCACGAGTTCCAGCAAAATAACGGAAAACCCTTTTCACAGCAGTATGATGACAAAGGAGAGGATGAGAGGAGAACCGAGAGAGGAATGACACAACAAAATGCAAATCCGGATGAGTACAAGTAACAAGATATATAGGAGCCCCAATCATCTGCTGGTAGAGTTGCTTTTCATAAGTGGGTTCAGACTTATCAGCTTTCACAAGAGGAGCTTTGGGATCGATAAGAGTAGAAACAGGCCTCCTGTTTTCCATACCAAAGCATGTGAGGATGTTGGTAATGTATTGAGTTTGTCGAAGTTCGAGACCAGTGGCAGTGTGGAGGATTTCAATCCCCAACAGGTAGGAAAGACCTTCCTTAATTGTAACAGTAAAGTGCTTTGTCAGATGTTGATATACTTTGTGTATATCTGACTTTCTTCTAACTATGGTAATATCGTCAATATATACTATAATTATTACATTGTAGTCAGGGGAAATGAAGATGCAGGGATCAAAGGAACAAGAGAGAAAACACAACTAAGCGAGAGCACTAGATAGTCTCTCGAACCATGCGAGCAGAGCTTGCTAAAGTCCATATAATGACTTAAGTAGATGAAGAACTTTCTCATCTAGGCCTATGCCGGGTAGAGACATCATCTAGACTTCTTCGTTCAAGTCTCCATTGAGAAATGCTGATTTGATGTCTGCTTGAGACATATCAAGACCCAGGTGTAGTACAAGTGCTATAATGAGATGTAACAAATCATACCTAGTCACAGGTGCAAACGTCTTATCGTAGTTGAGGCCTTGGACTTGAGAATAGCCTTTAGCCACTATCCTGGCCTTAAATCGTTTAACGGATCCATCAGAATTCCTCTTGACCTTAAACACCCAACGAGAACCAACAAGTTTCCTTCCAACAGGGAGATCCTTCGTGTCAACTTCTTTCCAAATGCCTGCATCCATGATAGCCTGATGTTTCTCCCTCATTGCATGTTGCTACGCATCCGAATCCAGAGATGCCATAGGCTCTTTGTAGGATTGAGGCTCAGCCACAAGTCGAGCAAAATCATGCTTTGAGTACGTAGTTATGGGTTTGCGGTCCCGCTTAGGGCGTTGTTCGTAGGACAGTTTGGGAGTCTTGGGAACAGTATCAAACTCTTTTGTCCAAGATGACTTGGGGGTGGCTGGCATTCTGGTAGATGTGGATTGATGGGAAGGAGTAGAGGGACTAGGTAGTGGACCGTCAGGACCTCTCTCTGACTCAGAGTCAGAGTCTCGAGTATAATCCAGGAAGTCTCTAGGGGGAGATTCTGGAGGGACGAGAGAGTGGCGTAGTGGAGGAGGTGGTGGTGCAGAGGAAGAAGATGGTTTTACCGGAATTTCAGGGTAACTGTCGGGAAATTGGGAGAAAGATTGTGTTGTTCTTTGTTGTTGTTGCTATGTTACTTCAGGTTGTAATTGATCTGAAGGAGAGGTAGGTCGAGAATGATCGTGGGGAAGGATTTGTTGATCGGCATTGTTAGAGATAGGCCTGGGAGTATGTATGTCGAAAGAGGTGTAGGAGGACAGCTCGAACTTAACCTGTCGATAGGCATCTATCTTGTGTTGTGAGGGTATATATACACGGAACATGCGAGTAGTTTTCGTATATCCAACGAGATGACCTTCTACAGCACGGATGTCAAGCTTGGATCGCGCTGCTGGTTTTTCTTCGGAAATGTGTCCATAACACTTGGTATAAAAGGGTCGGAGATGGCATATCGTTGGTTTTTTCTTAAGCTGTATCTCGTATGGAGTCTTATCTATTAATGCAGAATGAGGTAGTCTGTTCTTGACGTAGCAGGCCCAATTAAAGGCTTCTGCCCAGAGAGATGTGGGTGCGCTGTCTAACGAGGGTCGAACCATATTGGTAAGAGTCTGATTGTAGTGTTCCATAATACTATTAGAGTCAGGGGAGTAAGCGGTGGTAACAAGATGCTGAATGCCCTTTGATTCAAAGTAGTCAGTAAGTTCAGCATTTATATACTCGCCTCTGTGATTTGAACAAAAGGATCGAGGATATCTCTTTGTTTGGGTATTGATCTTTTCACAGAATGTCTGAAGTACATGACTTGCATCAGATTTCTTAAATACGAAATTGACTTCAGCATAGCGAGTGAAATCATCCATCAAGAATATCATATATTTCTTGTGTCCCATGGATTCGACTTTAAATGGTCCCATAAGATTGGTGTGGGCAAGGTCGAATGGTTCCTTGGATCGTGGGGCATCAACAGGTTTGTGTGCCTGTTCCTTCGAGTTGTAAGTTGCACATTGGGAGCACCAGAAGTGAGAGAGTCGTTTGGGCAGTATATCACCATCAGCATATATGTCTTTGGCATTGGACCAGTACCGAGTGAAGCTGTGTCCCAAGGCCTAATACTAGAAGTCTGTACCGGTAATATATATCTGACCATGTTGAACGATGGGGAATACTTGATAGGCACCGTATTCTAATGTAGCTTGCAAAACAACCAAATCATCTGAAATCATCTTAACTGAAATAATTCCATCCTTCCCAAATATATAAAAGAGCCCAGTCTCATCGAACTTCCTCCACGAAATCTAACACGTCTCGTTCCAGTCGGGCACATACAGAATATCAATCAAAGTAAGAGACAATACACCAGTAGGAACTTCAAGAGACAAAACCACATTTGCTTAATGCATAGCATGCATCACCCTTCCGCCACTAACCGTCAAGCCTACATGGCAACGGACTGGATTTAGATGGTGAGAAAAGTCAGCGGTGATGTGGAAGGAAGCACCAGTGTCAAAAATCCAAACTTCGTATGTGGTGTTGTTTGCGCTTAGCTGAGCAGGAACATTAACAGAAGCGGAATGAGAAGAGGGACGAGAGATAACCAAATGAGCAAGGCCATTGGAGGAGAAGAGCTCTTGAGCGGTCGACGCTTGATAGGGAACTACTTCACGGCCAGTGGTTTGTGTGGGACATAGTTGCTGGGAGGAGGAGGATGACACCTGGTAATCCTTGAGTTTCTGGCAGGGCTTGAAAATGTAACTATCGAAAGAGAAGTTCCGGCTCTTACACCAAGAACATTGGTTCTCTTTTGCCAGAACAGTCTTCCCAACTCGGGTAGGATTTGGCTGTTAATGTGTTGTTGATTGGGCGTTCTTGTCTCGGCTCGTTGCGGAAAGAGCTTTGTTCTTCTTGGGTGTATCAACAACAGAGGATGAAGCAAGTTTTAACAGTCAAGTACGAACGTCAAGGTATTTGAGATCGACCTTCGACTGTAAATTATCAACGACATTAGCCATAGACTCGGGAAGTGTCATAGGAAGATGGTGTGATTTGATCTTCTCATCACTGAGGTAGTTTGCCAGGTATTGGTATAGGTCATCAGATAATGTATCTTTGCAACGTTGAACCAACTGCCTAAGATAGTTCTCATATCCGTTAATGTGATCAAGCATAGTAGTACTATCGGCCATGGACATGGAGATAAAGAACGATTTGACAGAGGTATACAAAGTGGTGGGGTTACGATGGTCGAATCTATCTTGGAGTGCTTGCCAGGCATCGCGCGCTGAAGGTGCTTCTGAAATGACATGTGAAATAGACATGTCGACCATAGATGTGAGGAATAGCTAAGCAGTGATAATGCGGATTTCCCATTTCTCAAGATCTGCAGGATTGGTAGGCTTGGGTTCTGAACCATTGACAATTTTCCAGAGAGAGCGAGAACGAAGGTAGAGCATATCAATGGAATACCAAGACCTATATCCTGCACCATCAGTCAAGCGAGGAATGTTATCCAGCTTAAACTGCATCGGCTGTAAGAGATCTTCACAGGGGGGAAGGGGAGCACCACCAGATCCGAAACCAGAGGAGAAGAATGCAGCACCAGATATTGTAGAAGCTGAGGAGAGATATCCAACACAAGAATACTAAAGTGAGGGGACAGACTGAAAGTATGGGAAAGGCTAGAGCTCCAGGCTCATAACCTATTGTAGTACGATATATGTGTGTGTGAATACAGCGTGTATACTAACGTAAATGTGAATGTCAGTATTGGTGGGATAGCGTTGAACCAGGGGAGTCTGCAGCAGGCGAGCGTAGACATTCGAGCGAGCAGTTGGTATGAGGAGGACAAAGCGTCAGTATTCTTCTAACTAAGAGTGAGATGCCAGTAACGAAATACAAGAGAGAGTGGCTGAACAGCGTAGTAGAAGAGAATAACTATGACAGGAATTAATGGAGAGAAGTCCATAAACAGGAAAGCCAAACGCATGTCAGACTTGTATGAAACAGTGTGGTATATAGAAACAAGGGTGTAAACAGAAGCATCTGAACAAGATGCGTAATGAATATCCTTGTAGACGAATAAGAATAGCAACAACCCGAGATATCATAATAGATAACAGAGATAACGATAATAGATACCGGAAATAGATGAAACAACAAGAGAATTAATGGTATAAGCCGGGAAATAACACAAGAAACGGGTACACAATGCATGTCCCAACAGAAATTGCCATGTCAGCTCTTTTGAACCCAATCATAATCCATTCATGTATCTATATATGCCCTGGCCTCCATCGCCAATCTTTCCCTATGTACTTTGCTGGAATCATTCTATACCTATAATCAGATGCTCTACACTGGATATTCTTCCTCAGCTATCTACCTTGAGTCATAGTTAAAATCCTCAACCCCTCGGGGACCGATTGCAGCAAGTGCAACCCCCTTTGCAGCCTGCTCATCATTAGTTTGCTGGTAGTATTGCCCACCAACAATGGCTGCTGCCCTTCCTCTCACATATTCCTTACCATCTTGGGGATTTAACTACTTCAGCCAGCTGAAATCGTTCTTATTATCCGAATGGATAATTTCCCCCGCCAGCAGGCCCATGAACACTTGGTGTTGTCTCTTCAACTCCGCCATATGGTTCTTCATGCATCTAAGACACTTTCGTACCTTGGCTTTCTCATGCTCAAAGCCGTAGTCACTCCTTGGCCACACTTTGGCCTTTCGCTTCTGGAATTTCATAACGTACAAATCATTTTCGAAATCGGACTTTGGTGGGTCATAGGACTCTTTCCTGGCAGCTCAATAGGCCCCCGTAAAGTATGGTTGTTCATCAGGAGGGGGAGTTTGTACCCCCCCAGCCCTGATCATTTCGACCTAGAGCATAATTGGTCTGTATACTTCATTTGCAGCTGTTACGGGGCCACTATTATCCCTTTATGCTTGAACTTTAGCAGATAAATAGTGGGGCCGAATATTAATCCCACGACAGAAGTAACCTGGAACTCAGGTTAAGTCTTTCAGGATATAAAGTTCAGTATGATTTCAATACAAGTCGAACTCAACAAGTATTTTCCTAACTAGGTGAAATCCGTATTCCAACGTTAAGTTAGAACTTTGTAGGCAGTGTGTTTCTCGAGACTTGATTAACACTTGTGGTGGGCGTGATCCCAACCTTCAGCTACTTTCAACTATTTATAATGCACGGTTGGAGAGTAGTGTTCTTATTCGCACAGTTCGTTCAATTCCAATAATAGTCACTTCACACCATCTTGTTTAATTCTTAGTCGCCGTCGTTACCCCTGCCTAAGCAGTTGTTGTACACACTTGACTTAACTGAGAACTAATATCCTGTTCTTGCATTAAGCATTCTGCAACCTTTAAGTAGTTATGAATTGATTTGGAAGTCATACGTGATCCCACATTATTTTATTGCGATACATTAGCAAATCCTCGATACGAGTCTAGACTCGGCTAGCCAGGTATCAAGAGATATCAAGGTAAGTATTCGGTAATTCCGCATACTGGCGTCTAGTGTCCATTGATATTATAGGTGATCTTATAATTCAACTGCTCATAACTCCGCGGATATAACTCCGAATGACTTAGTTATCATCTCATTGGAAAGCTCTTGATGCGTACTTCACAATAGAATCTTGGTTCACCTTAATCAGGAACATATGTCATGAGATAAATGTAAAAGCCTGACTTGCTGCTTTAGGGGCCTATAGCTCTCACCAAAACAGGTCAATAACTTCACGGGTTTGAATCATAAAAATATTCTGAGTTCAGATTTGGAATCAGCGCATAATCCTGTACTAGAATTAATGTGAACCGAATTTTTTCAAACCAACTTTTCGCTACACTCGATTTTCAGCTCAGCTTAACTCATGCTACCTTATAGTGTCACTGGACTCACTTAGGTCTAAATTACCTCCTACGTAGTTGATTTTTTTATTTATTTTTACGGAATTATGCTTCCGCAAAATTGTTCTCGGATTCATACTTTGAGGGTTGAACCTAGGGGTATTCGGTGAGCCGGACGCAATGGTAATTTTCTTAATTTAATCCGTATGACACTCGTTGACTTATTAAGCTCCGAAGTTGAGTTTAGGGTAAGGGCTGACTAAACTTCAGGGTAAGAGTAGTAAGTTCCGGGTACCCTATGCAAGTTCAAGGCAATAGCCAGCATATAATTTTGGTGCTAAGTATTTTCAACTTGATATAACTCAACAACCAGTAGTCAGAACGTGACGAAACTCGCACGTATAACAGAGGGTACCTCTCTGAACATGTTATTATAGTCTCGTTCCAACCTCAGAACACTACGGTTGTTCAGTGACTGCGTTGTCCTAGTTACAAATACTTAAGTATTTCTATTTTCAGTAATATGCGCAAGACTTTCCCAAGTCTTCCTGATTCCTATCCAGGGTTATCAAGATCGTTCTTTATTGATACAAGTTACTCGGGAAGGGCTGGGTGTCACCCCGTGACAGCAGCCGTGAGGAAGTTGGTCAAGTCCGTATCTGATGTAATTCATGTTAGGTTATCCGGCTAACTGCCATCAGTATTGAGTTTGGTGATGGCACCGTAGATTGACCGAACATGTTTCCTAGTCGCAATCCGGTCCTTAATCCTCTTAATGACTTCCACAATTGCAACATTTTTCAATGCTACAAACTGTTTTCTTCTTGCAGTAGCCCAGTCGTATTCGCCAGCTGTATTCGTATTCTCCGCTACATTGGGATTGACAATTGCTACCTAGCCCAGCACTAATGGTACAATGATCGGACGTTCCTTGTTCCCGTCTGAGTTATTGGCGGCATTCTCCTACTATCTTGCTGCTGATGCCAGACCTTCCTTAACACCAGTCTTGTGATCTTTCTTCAGACTATCCAACAAATGATGGTAAGATGAATCCCTTGCCTTATTACCTTCGTTATCTCTTACGGGAATATTCAACAATGTCCATCCAGATGCCGGAAGTCTGTTTTTTGGCTGCCTTATGAAGGTTTTGAATGCATCGCAAGCTGCGTTTAATATCCCCCGCCTACCAGTAATATTATTTATGAGTGCATATGCCTTAAGATGCCTCCTACACTTCTTGTAATCCTCTATATTATCATCACCCCATCTGAGCTAAGTCTTCATCAGGAAGGAAAAGGGTTTGCCTTTTGTACCTCTGACGCCCCAAGTGATACAAAAGGCAAACTGTGCTTCCAGACGCCTACTCATCGAGAACCATGATGCCCAGGTGCCACCGGGTGCCACCAGAGACAGTGTGGGTGCCACTAGGAGGCATTTGGACAAAGAAGAACTCTGTGGGTGTCAATAAAAGGCACAAGAGACATGAATGAAGTCCGGCATCATAGACGCCGAATATTCTTTGCTGATGTTGGCACGGGAGGTGGCCTGTTCCTGCTTCTGGGCAACTGGTGTATGTGCCATTTTTCTTGTAGACTGCCTAATACAGGAGTGCCAAAAGTGGCAATTAGTAAGTCATGTACCACCCAATGTCTGATATCGCTTGAACGGAAGACATACCTAGGGATTTGAGAGAGGTTGCATAATAGGCGCACAAATGTAATCGAGTCAGAGGTGAATGGTCAGAATGATAATGCAGTCAGGATTTATATAGCTGATATAATGGATCTACAGTTATAGTGGGTTATTAATGTTGTTCTGTGTGTATATCTGGTACGAGATAAACCTCTTTATATATATTTACTTCTCCTACAGTGCGACTTGTAGGTTGTATGTCTGCTAGCATTCAATGACCCTTCATTTTCTCGAACGTGCATGTCAGTCTATAAAACATATGCCGCACAAGGCATTTACCTAGCGTTCAATATATGCCATGGTGTTACGGGGCCACTATTATCCCTTTATGCTTGAACTTCAGAACATAAATAGTGGAGCCGAATATTAATCCCACAACAGAAGTCACCCGCAACTCAGGTTAAGTCTTTCAGGATATAAAGTTCAGTATGATTTCAATACAAGTCGAACTCAACAAGTATTTTCCTAACTAGGTGAAATCCGTATTCCAACGTTAGCTTAGAACTTTGTAGGTGGTGTGTTTCTCGAGACTTGATTAACACTTGTAGTGGGTGTGATCCCAACCTTCAGCTACTTTCAACTATTTGTAATACGCGGTTGGAGAGTAATGTACTTATTCGCGCAGTTTGTTCAATTCCAATAATAGTGACTTGACACCATCTTGTTTGATTCTCAGTTGCTGGCGTTACCCCTGCCTAAGAAGTCATTGTACATACTTGACTCAACTGAAAACTAATATACTGTTCTTGCATTAAGCATTCTGCAACCGTTAAGTAGTTACGAATTAATTTGGAAGTCATACGCGATCCCTTCTTATTTTATTGCGATACATCAGCAAAATCTCGATGCTTGTCTAGACTCGGCTAGCCAAGTATGTTGAGATATCAAAGTAAGTATTCAGTAATTCCGCATACTAGCATCTAGTGTCCATTGATATTATAGATGATCCTATAATTCAACTGCTCATAACTCTGCAGATATAACTCCGAATAACTTGGTTATCATCTCATCGGAAAGCCCTTGATACGTACTTCACAATAGAATCTTAGTTCATCTTAAGCAGGAACATAGTTCATGAGATAAATGTAACAGCCTAACTTGCCGCTTTAGGGACCTATAGCCCACACCAAAACAGGTCAATAACTTCACGGGTTTAAATCATAAAAATATTCTGAGTTCAGATTTGCAATCAGCGCATAATCCTGTTCTAGGAGTAACTTGAACCGAACTTTTTCCAATTAACTTTCCGCTACACCCGATTTGCAGCTCAGCTCAACTCATGCACCCTTATAGTGTCACCGGACCCACTTAGGTCTAAATTATCCCCTATGTGGTTCATTTTTTTATTAATTTTTACAGAATTATGCTTCCGCAAAAATGTTCTCGGATTCATACTTTGAAGGTTGAATCCAGGGGTATTTGGTAAGGCGGATGCAATGGTAATTTTCTTAATTTAATCCGGCCAACGCTCGTTGAGTTATTGAGCCCCAAAGTTGAGTTCAGGGTAAGAGCTGACGAAACTTCAGGGTAAGGGTACTAAGTTCAGGGTAACCTATGCAAGTTCAGGGTAATAGCCTCCATATAATTTTAGGTGCTAAGTATTTTCAACTTGATGTAACTCAAAACTAGTAGTCGGAACCTGACGAAACTAACTCGTATAACAGAGGGTACCTGTCTGAACATGTTATTAGAGTCTCGTTCCAACCCAACAATACTACGGTTGTTCAGTGACCGTGTTGTTCTAGTTAGAAGTACTTAAGTATTTCTAACTTGCGTAATATGCGCAAGACTTCCCCAAGTCTTCCTGATTCCTATCTAGGGTCATCAGGGTCGTGCTTTATTAATACAAGTTCCTCAGGAAGGGCTGGGTGTCACCCCGTGACAGTGCCCCCCTTCTCAAGGTCTTGTCCTCAAGAACCTAATTGAGCACGCAAGCATCAGGCATAAATAATTCAAACTTAGAATATTGATTGGTGCCTGGGACTAATATCCTCTTGTCATGCAGCTGAACTCCGTGTATGGACGTCTCTTTTCACCCCTGGGACAATTGGTATATGACAATTATATAGAAAAAAGAACAAACACATAAAATGAATTATCATATAAGAGACCTCATCAAAAACTATCGCCTACAATAGGAAAAAGAGTATCTCAAATAAACACTGCCAGATCCCGCGGCTTCCTAGGGTAGTCCTGAAGAAACTTCAGCACTGTTGCAGCTACACCGTCTCGTCAATTCTCATACGGCTCGCAAGTATCATGATCCGGCCCATAACCTTTCCGAGAAACTAAATACTAGACCCGGCCCTTCCTCAACTCACTAGTCCTTATCTTTTCCACATGGTACTCTGTTTCTTCCAAATCAATAGGTGGGGGTGTTGGCGAGCAGCTGCCTGGTATATTTTGCAGGTGGCAGGGTTCCACCAAATTAATATGAAAAACTGGGTGCATTTTGCCAGTACTTGAAGGAAGGTCTAAGTCATAGGCATTCGTACCTATTACTCTTTTAAATCTGAACTTCCCACGTACTTTATAATCCAGCTTCTTGGTTGGACACCTTGTCTTGATGTTTTTTGGATTGACCATTACCCAATCTCCTACTTTGAACGTTGGTTTCTTTTCTGCCATCTTTAGGTTAAAGTACTTGACCATTCGGCATTGCGCTGTCTCCATATTTTCCCTCATTGTGCTTCTCATAGCTTCCAGGGTTTCGACCATCTTGACTGGTTCAGGATTGTTCGATTCAGGGTCGGCCTCTTCAGGATGCTTAAAGTTGTTTTGTGGGTGCTATTGATATGCAGCAAACAAGCGTGTTAGTTTTGGAGCGGAATGGACTGTGTTATTATAACAGAACTCTGCGAATGGGAGTAACTCGACCAAGTTATCTTGGTTCCAAGTGCAGTAAGTTCTCAAGTAATGCACAAGGACTTGGTTGACTCATTCTGTTTGACCGTCAATTTGGGGATGATAAGCTGATGACTTGTCCAGTGTTACTTCTAACAACCACATTATCTCCTGCCAAAACGAACTCATGAAGACCATGTCTCTATCCTAAACTATCTTTTTCGGTAACCCATGTAATCGCCATATCTCACGCACAAAGATTCCTGCCAGTTCCTTTGCTTTTGAATTTTTGAGAGGAATAAAATATGCTATCTTTGTAAACCTATCTACTACTACCTAACATTGATTGTACCCTTTTGCGTTTAGTAAATCAGTTATAAAGTCCATGGATGTCTGTTCCCATGGTTGGTTGGACATTGGAAGTGGGATGAGCTTGTCATATTTCTTGTATTGAATTGTCTTGTTTCTTTGGCAAGCATCACAAGTGCGAACGAAATTTCGGACCCAGTCCTCTATGTTTGGCCAGTAGTAGTCACACTTCATCAATGCCAAAGTCTTGTCTCGACCAAAATGACCTGCTACTTTTGCATCGTGACATTAGTAAGTGACTTTCAGGTTCAAGGAATTATTAGCAGGAATGTATAAGTGCCGCTCATAGGTTATCATGTCATCCTCTAAACCGTAATGCTCTAGTCCTGCATAGTCTTTGCCCATCTTTAAGGAATTCCGGATTCCTAACCATGTGTTATCTTATAGACCAGCTTTAAGGATTTACTCTGACTACTTTGACTCTTCCGTTTGTGAAGCCTTCACTGCCATCATTTGGCGGGTTACTAGAGTCTCTTCATCGGTTCCTAGGTCGAGTTGATCTGGTTTGAACATACGGATTGTCAGGTCTTGCTTCTCCCCCTCCTGTTCAAGTTCGGGATCACCCCCACGCGATAGGGCATCTGCCTTGCCATTTCTCTCGCCTGGGTGGTAGATGATCTTGAAATTACGTTCGCTTAAGATCTCTGCCCATCTTGCGTGCTCTCTGTTAAGGAGTTTCGTAGTATTAAAGTACTCTAGATTTTATGATCCATATATACTACTATCTGCTCAGGTGCACACATTAAGAAATGTCTCCATTCTTGGAAATAGTTCACAATTACTATCATCTCCTTATCATGAACGTCATAGTTCAGTTCAGCTGAGAGTCACGTTTATTGTAGAATGCTAATGGGTGCCAGCGCTTATCTAGTTCATATTGAGACGCGATTCCAGCCTTGGCCAGATCTGAAACATCTGTCTCGATTTGTTTGCACTGTTCTGGGTAATAGTGACATAATATAGGGGCGGTCGTGAACCTGTGTTTTAACTCCTCAAAGGCTTCTTGACATTGCTATGTCCAATTCCACATGACGCCATTGTGTGTGAGTGTTTGTATGAGGAGTGTGAGTTTGCTAAAGCCTTGGATGAATCGGCGATAAAAGTTAGTAAACTTAATAAACTTTTGAACCTCTTTCACACTTCTTGGTGCTGGCTAGTTCAGAATGTCTTTGACTTTCTTCTGGCTCATTTGGACATCTTGAGTACCTATCTGAAACCCAACAAATTCGACTTCTGGGATATGGAAAAAGCACTGGTCAATATTGACACAGAGGCCATTTTCTGATAGCTTCTCAAGCACCCAACGCACAAGTTCTACGTGCTCTTCTTCAGTCTGAGTGTATATCAAGATGTTATCTATATATACAACCACACTGCGGTCAATTTTCTCAGATAGAATATTGTTGAGATGCTTTTGAAAAACTGATGGAGTATTTGTCAGCCCAAAGGGCATTACCGTATACTCGTACAAACCGCAACGAGTTTTGAATGCTGTTTTCCATTCGTCTCCTTCAGCTATCCGTAGCAGATTAAATCGCAACTTCAAGTCTAGTTTGGAACAGACTTGGAAAGTTCCAACTTGTGCCATCAGGGTAGTCATCAGAGGTAGAGGGTACTTGTCTTTCATAGTAATGGGATTGAGCCCACGATAGTCTACTACTATAGGCAGCTTGCCGTTGGCTGGTTTGGCAAAGAATATTGGGGCTCCGGCGCTGCTCTTACTTGGCCGGATTTTGCCAGTTCTCAACATCTTATCAAGGTATTCGTTGAGCAGTTCTAGCTCATCAGGGGACAGAGGGTACAGTTTCCCAGAAGGTGGCTGCTTTCCAGGTTCAAGATCTATAACCATGTCTTGTGGTCCATGTGCAGCCAGGGAAGCTTGCGCGGCTTTTCCAAAGATTTCGACGAAATCTCTGTATTGGACTGGCAATCTTTCAGCCAGTGTCTTTCGGTCTTCGCCCACGATAATCTGCATTATCCTGCGGACTTTACCAGTTGACAAACGCCTAGATTCCCACTTGCCCACATGTATGAGACCGACATAAGAACTCTGTTCCAGGATTTCACCAAATTTAGAAAAATCCATTACCTCTTCTATCTCCAGCGCTCTTTTTAGCTCCAGGCTATAAGGAGTGGTGACTCTTAGCTTATCACATTGCGCCGTTATCCAATCGAAACCTAAAATGAGAGGACAACCTGGTTCCAACCATGTCACTTCAGCAACTAGGTGGAAAGTCTTGTTTTTTCCTGATCTGGCATCAGGCACACACATCTCCACATTCTTCACTTGAACTGTACAAGATCTCTTGAGTATTGAGCCGTCGGCGCTCTCCAATCTCAATTGAGTTTCTCTCTTCACCTAGGGCATCATCATTTGTTCCACAAAATCGTGATCAAAAATTGTTGCTTCCGTGCCAGTATCAACCAAAGCATTTATAGAAAGTTGTCCTTTATTTCCTTCATATGACCAAGATAACTTAACAGGAACCAGGAACTTCAATCCTTCATCCTTTAATACCCTTGCCCGTGCGTCCGCATTTCCAACCAAGGGGATATCCGACACCGCCACCTGTTGTGGTCTTTTTTGGTGGTTGCCGAGTTGAGGAGCCAACTCTTTCTCAGCTTTTCTCTTTTTTGCTGTTTTTGTCTTTTGTATTAAAGAAAGAGAAGAAGAAGGAGATAAATTTCGAACACAGGAAGAAATAGAAACCGGATCAATATCCATAACCTTCCCCTCATGTTCCTCCTTCCAATCACTAACAGAGATGCCCTTCTTTACAACACAGATGTTAAACCAATCCTGCGAGACTGTCTGACCCGATGTACAAGAGAGCCCGCATCCCTAATCACATTTGTAATCCAACTCATCCTCCGAAATAATCCTCCCAAAAGATACTGGAGCCACCACAGAAGAAATCAACGTATCTGCTGCTTGTACTATTGCTACCTTCTTGTTATCTCCCTTGTCCTTTCCCTTGCTCTTGCCTGAACCCTCAGCAGGTGGTTTCCATCTTGAGGTACAATCTC
>Ga0307514_10002930_pt1 | contig 16995 bp, 18 predicted proteins | sample 16_EM_MG_FD_203088 | JGI IMG/M metagenome (GOLD analysis project Ga0307514, IMG submission 203088) | Populus trichocarpa ectomycorrhiza microbial communities from riparian zone in the Pacific Northwest, United States - 16_EM | ecosystem: Host-associated > Plants > Roots > Unclassified | place...
ATCTTATAAAATCTCTTTCCCATGTTCAACGATCTCTCACTCAGCATCTAGATGCACACAAGACGCAATCCCAGCTTGATAGTTGGCTTCAGCGCTCAGCTTAGTCTAGTTGCACTCTGATATCTTGCTACACCCTGTCGCATATTTCATTATGTCAAGTATTTTTTACCTGTAGCTAATTAATAAATCGCACAAGGCACTTCACTTTCACTATAGCTTTTTTTTCACTATAGCGAGGGTGAAATAGCTGTGTGCAGAAACAATCCGTGGTGGGGCTTCCGTATAGCAGGGTTTTCCGTATGTCGGGGTTCCTTATACATATATAGCAGCAGTTTATGGGCAATTTGCCCACATCGCCCTTTGGCACACAATCGCGGCTAACCAGTCTCGTTGACGGACAAAAGCTGGTATCGGCCTGATTAGGACAATAGCTGGTATCGTCGGAATCATCAAAGCGACAGGGTCGCGCTCATGTTTTTATATTTTTGACAGAGCATCATAGTTTCATGAGAAGCGTAATTAGTTAGCTGTCAACTAAGCTTCGAATACACATATACTTTTATCACTTCGATACAAATCTCCACCACGTCTACCCTCATAACTTGTAATCTTACATTTTGGGGGGTAAATCATTACTCGTATTCAGTCTATAGACTGTGACGAGAGACCGCACCTACTAGTAGGTTGTCCATCCCCAGGGCCCGTCCCTGCCCCCTTCCCCGTCAAATTACATACAAAACGGAATTAACTGACTACTGTCTCAGGAACCTCGCTACCCCGCGGCACCACTCTGGGTCCTGCTCTTCCTGTGCCAACGTCCTCCCTCTTCCGTTCCCCACTAGTGGGTATCGCAACACGGTGCACCGCGTTCTGAGAACCCCGGCATCCGCACTTGCTGTCCTCCGCTCTCCCAATACTCCACAGCCAATGCTTCAGAGGCCTGCGGCCGGTGGTGACGTAGGCTAGGCCTCGTAGCGTCTCTCGATCCCATTTCAGGTGTGCCAGCCTGGTGAAGAGTGGGGAGGTGTATCGGATGCCAGCCGGTGTTGCTATTTCAGGCTGTGACAACCATGCCTCCACCCATCCATGGCCTTCCTGGCCCACCTCACTCCCGACAATCTCGCTGTGCCCTTTCACCCACATCAGGATGCGCCCCATTTCCGCCCCCCCCCAGAAAGCTCTTTTTTATACCAACTACGAAACCAGTTCAGTGAAGCTTGTAGATGGTACACAGGGGATGGATGAGAGGTATGAGCTTCGCATACATTGTGAAGTTGCTCTTACCCTATATCTCCGAGAGCACTGGAAAGGTCCGCAGAACAATAAATATGTAAGGGGGCGCTGCAAGGAAATGGACGAAAACGGCAGCGCGCGGATGACGTCGACTACATTTACGGCATCAACTACCACGGCGTTATGTTTTGCTCACAAGTGATGGAAGTGTTTATCGGACGAAGGCCCGAATTGCCTAACGGATACGTGGCTTGTGCTGAACCGACTCATCAGGAAACAGGAAGACCCGTCAAGTGAAAAGACCCAGTCTTGAACCGAAACCTCTGAGATAGGACTATGAATACAAAAAAAAAGACGTTCCGGAGAGATGAATGATGAATGAAATATATTCCCACGGGTGTGCCTGAGATGTACAATACGCACAATACCCTATCTATACTGAGCCACCAAACTGACCTGCCATAATTCTATGGATCCAGGGGAGGTGTGATATGCTGAATGCCTGAGATTGGAGAGTATAACCGCTAGGACAAAACATGATCACTGGGTGCCAGGTTTGCCTAGACACCGATGGTATACTGTGCACCAACACTTCTCCCCAAACCGCACACAGGGATCAAATCAACAATTATGCTCCTGGTAAACTCTTCAGGGCCAATAAACTAAACATCAAACTGCGGCGGCTGAGGCTCATCTAATTGGGTATGCGAGCTGGACGGCAATATATATGGTCTCAGACAAGGGGCTAGGTTATGGTATGAATGTCTCGATACAGTGCTAAGAACCTATGGCATGGCAAGAGCAGAGGCAGACCAGGCGCTTTGGTTAAAAATCCTGGTAGACCGAACTGCTGAAAAGGCCGACTCGTGAAAAAGCTAGTGCTATGGCCAAGTCACAAAGTCACCAAGAGTCTATAAGAGTCGACCTAGTTCCAGAGTCATAAAGTCACCAATGTCAACCTAGTCCTGGAATCATTACATACGTAACAGCCACTCAAGCAGTCAGATCAGTTTGTCCTACCCATACAATAGCACTGCCTGGAGTCAACCCTATAAGCACTTCCGGTGGAAGTAATGGCACTGGTATATATGACAGCACTGGTAAACGGCGGATTGGACTCCATAGTTTACATGAGCTCGACCATACAAACCAACTAGCCCCTGATGTTACTGATATCTCAATAACCAGCCCTGAAAATATGGGCTACGCTGTGCTTTTGACCTCTCAGCATTTTAGGGAGTTTGTGAGGGAAATTGTAATACCGAATTTTGTACGCATTGGAACGCTCATCGCGCACAGCACAAAGGCTTGCCAATAACTGGAATGGAATTGTTGTTAATGCTCCGTATATCGCTTGAGTTGGTATGTGTGTTAGGGTGTAGGTAAGGGTTGCTAAGGGAGACAGACCATTCGCATGGGATATTGGCATGTAGATATAACAGATGTCTCCGCAAATAAATACTCAAGTATATCTAACTTCCCAGCAGACCGATACCTGGTATGCAACGCACACATACAGTCCCATAAAATAAGTTCTCGCGATGCAATTATAAAACAGACCACGCTTGAACCGCGCCTGAGGCAGCCTGAGCAGCACCGACACATACCTAGGCACACCGCTACACCCCCAAAACAAGCGGTTCAGAGCATTGACATAGGCTAAGCGTAGTGCATGGAGGGCATTTGGTGTCCCAAGTGGCTTCTGAGATGGCCTCAATGCTGTTCAGGGTAGGAAGGAAGGAATACTGTACTATACTATACTGTATGGTATGTATAAATAGTGTAGGAGTTTGGGGAATTCAGCAGTGTGGGGAATGGTCGATAGGCATGCATACATACAGGCATACATGGCGCTGGAGGAGTGGCACAGAAAGAAGGAAAGAGAGAAAGAAAGAAAGAGAGAGAGAGAGAGAGAGAGAGAGAGAGAGAGGAGCTGGATGGATGGATGGAAGAAGGGATATATGCATGTCTAGCCTAGGTACTGTATTCAAATAGCGAGTTTCCTCCACTGTACATATATAGGTATGTGCTCTATGCTAGGAAATTCAGAATGCGCAGGAGGCTGAAGAAATGTGCCTGTCGAGAATGGGGATGCTTCCGTCCTAACCCCTACCCAACTCATCATACGCCCCTCTCGCCCTCCCACCGCCCCACGATCCAACCGCCCCCCACCTCTCCCAAACCCACCCCCTCACACCCGCCCAGCCCAGCAACCCCAGAGTCACAATGACAAACCCCCAGACGAGGACCCTATCCAAGAGGGCGTCTCTCGCAAAGCAACTCGTCACGACGTCCTCCTCCTTGGCAACGGCCTTGCAGAAGGGGAGGTTGTACCCCAGGCAGAAGCTGCGCGTGCAGTCTGCGCACGTGTGTGTTGCTCCCGCGGTGCCCCTGCGGAGACGCAGGCCAGAGTCGGTGCTGCTAACGCCAGCGAGGGGGGGTGGCCGTGAGTCTAATGGAATGATGGTCGAGTTGGTCCCGCAGGTGCATTTGCAGAAGAGGGGCGGAGCGGAGAAGGTGGATGCTATTGCTGTTTGGAGGAGGGTGAGGATGAGGATGAGGAGGAAGGGGAGGATGGGTGTGCTGAGACGGTTGAGGGTTCGCCGGGGTGGTGGCATGTTGGTGGTGACAGTATCCTGAACCCCTCGATTAGATGTGTAGAATAGCTTAGTTCTGACTTGTACTTGCAGATCCACCTTTATCCAACCCTAACCCCATCCCCATCCCCATCAGTAAAAAAACACAACAACCACAGTCAGGAAACGCAGACTCACCACAGTGTTTCGTCAATGTCGAAATAAGCTTCCCAACGGTCGTGCATGATGGCATGGGTACTTACTTACTTTAACTCTTGGCGCCGATCCCCAGTTTTTTTTAAAGTCACAGGGTAATTCGCTTGCAGATAAGAAGTACCATGATAGATAGATACGATGATAGATAACACATGCACAGATATCCAAGTTCAATCCGAGAACTCAGTCTGAGAACCCAAAAACGTCTCGGACCGGTCTCTCCCTATCTCCCCCCCCAAAAAAACACAAACTTCTTATCTGCCACACAACGAATCTTAGATATGGTATATACATATGTACTCCCCCGCCCCCCCAATAAAAAAAAACACTTCCACACACTACAACTACAAAACCCCGCCAGTGCTCATTCATGAGATGCCTCCCAAGTCCTATGGTACATTCAATCCGAGAAACTATGCCACACCTTGAACGCCGCAGTGTCATCCCTTCTGCTGGGGGTACATACTCTACAATTCCATTTCTCATATACTACGCACACTCACTTTTACGACCACACAACCAACTTCAGGTCTCAACCAGCAATCAATTTCCCACGATCCAGTACCAGCTATCTACCCTACAAAAGCATATCCACAAGAAAGCCCTCTCCCTGCCCCCACCCCTCTACTCTCAGTACCCAAGCAAAAATCCCGATTAAAAAGCCAGTATATATGCATCAAGGAAATATATAGCAAAAGCAATGATACCCGCTGCTAGCCAAACGCCAATCACCTAATGCAGGTATAGCCAACCAAATGAAACATGAAAAAGATAAAACAAATCATCAAAGGAAATGGTATGTATGTATGTATGTAGCATGTCTAAAATTCGCCCTTCCTCCTGTCCCTACACAACTATCCTCAACTAAAGGAAAATCAAAGGAAAACTCCCTAACCAAAGAAATTTCAACCCGTTCTTCCTGCTGTAGTCGTAGTAAGAAAACTGCACCCTTTTCTCCAAAACAAATTCTCTCAGCCAAGGATTAAAAGCCGTAAAACTAAGTGATGTAGTGGGGGGCAATTATTACAAAAACATAAGAAAAGGGATGACCAAGGGAATATGGGGGAAGGCGGGAAGATATGCTGGGGGGGGGCGTAATTACAATGAAAGTATTAAAAAGAAAAAGAAGGCACCATTGAGGAATAACACTGCCCTATATCACCGCCTGTAATCACTACCCATGTCGCTATCCTCAATTCTGCACCTAAAAGTATCCAATAACCGTCTCAATCACCCAGCCAAAGTTCACAATCCCAAAGAGAACGGCTGTCGTAATCCTCGACCAATTCCCCCCATCAGCCAACGTCTCTCCAGAGTTAATCCTCCCCCCGAATGATACCCCCAAGTAAATCATGACCAAGATCCTCACCACATACACAACCGCCATCCAAACCTTGATCAAGTGCACGAACGTTTCAACGTCTCCGCTCGCAACAGCGTCGACAAGATACGCCTCAAAGGACAGACGCCTGTACTTGCTGATAGCCGCAAAACTCTTCAACGAGGTGTAGTAGTCGAGAGTATTGAACCTAGTAGTAGACTGGGGAACAAGAGGATCAAACCTGGCCCCAGTTACAGAGTCCATTGCAAGAAGCCTTTGTTTCTCGGTATAGTGACCTTCTGCAATCATTTCTTTTGCTCTAGCTTCCATAGTCTGAGCGGAAAAGCTGCGCCTGCAATAGCTCAGCACCCTCCACCTAAAAGAGTGCTGTGGCTGCAAGATCAAGCCAACACCAACGTCTGAGGGCCTAGACTTAAGCAAAACATCAAGAAACAAGTCCATATTGTTGATATGCGCAGAGTGGCGCTCATATGGCTGCGAGAGGATATCCAAATAAACCGCCTGAGTTGGATCCTGTAGCGCAAAAAAGCGGCGGAAGAAGCGCGGATTGTGAACCTGGATGGTGAGCTGAGCGGGCTGTGCGACAATAGCCTGATGAATGAATGGCGGAGGGGCAAGACTCCCATTGTTGATAACTTGTTTGGTGGCCAAGAAGCTTCCGTCTTTTCTGATAGTGGTTCGGGTCTCATGGATACCGGTTGCTGCCGAAGCCAATGCGTTTTGATAGGTGATTATCTCTGGAATGCGAGATGCATGTGGCTGTGGCATAACAATAGAAACGCTGAGCGGGTGCTGGTACTTCTGGACCCTATCCGCGAAATACTCTAGCCACATCTCTGTCATTTCCCTAAAGAGTGATAAAAAGTTAGCAATATGAACCAGACTGCCGATAACATTTATGATTATCTCTTGGCATTCATCGGAAGGCTTTCCAGTGACTCAAAATAAAAGAAAAAATAAAAACAAAATCCATGGGCAACTAACTTTTCGCCTTCACTAGGACAACGGCCGCCACTTCCCTTCAGCACCTCTGGACGCGTGTATACAACAGAGCCTTTCCTAAAGGTCTTGAAAGCTTCCATCATTGTGCGTGGTATTGCCATCCATTGAGTAAATCCCCATACTACGACCGTATACAAGATGTCACGCCAAGTCGCCCCCAGGATATCCATCCCAGGTTGCACAGACCTAACACCAGCTGCCATCGTCTTGTATCCTGCTCTGTGAACAACAACCATGTGAATGTTGAACAAAAGTTCTTGGTTCAATGGGTCAGCAACATGGATATGGTAAGTTCCAGAGCGGTGATTAAATGGTGAAATGTGAAATTTCTTGTCAATGACACCACACCACTGGAATGGCTTCCTCGTTGCTGGATTCCTGGGGCTGTCCTGGCGAACGACATAGACATGCTTTTCACCAAAGGTGTTGTTGACCTCCAGGACGACGAAGTTGAGCTCACCAGTGATTTTGTCGTAGAGGTACCAGTACGACACGGGGTTAAAACAGTACCCGAGGAAAGTAGGAGTTGTGACAAAGAAGATGTTGTAGAGACTCTTGTCAATGCCCTATGAAAGTTAATATCAAAGTGAGAGAAAATATCAAGAGAATGGAACCTACCTCCTGGGCAAAAACCGTATCCAGCTTTTGGCTAAATGGAAGATGAGGGTTAAAATACCTCGTTGGGTCGGCTTCAAAAAATGACCACAACTGCGAACCCTTTCCCCAATAAGGCTTTTCGGGGCCCAGGTTGATTCCTCTGACAGAGACAAGAGAATTGATGGTTCCCTCAAAGTCGACTGGGAAACCAAAGTACATGATTGGATATTTGAATTTGTGTAAAACTGGTGTAAAACGGGCGTGATTAGTGGCACCAAAGTACATAACAGGTCTGAATTTTCCATCAGATATTTCGCCGAGTGCCCGAGTGTCGACAAGCTTAGAGAGCTCAATATACCATGGAATAGCCTTCTGGAGCAGGTTTGCTCCGGCGAAAAATAAGAACGAAAAGAAGTAATTCCAGTTGGAGAATGCCAGAAAGACCATTGGGGCAATGATCTTGAAGAGAGATGTAAGGACTATCAGGAATGCGAGCCTGACAGTGAAACTTGGGGAACTGTAACTGGGTTTGGTACGAAGGAGAACCCAAGCGGTATTATGCAAAAGTAATCCATGCCAGACAAGATACCAAAACATAGAGCTTGAAGGCATGAAGCCCTTCGAGCTAATCCAAAGGAACAGCAGAATGATAAGGCATATTGGAGCAATCACCCTCATTCCGAGTCCCTCGCGGACCATATGTATAGGACAACCAACCATTGGTGATCCAATTCAGACGCGAGTCCAGGAGATTAGGAGGCAGTTTGTAGGACTATGTTCTTCAAGAGAAGAGTAGATAGTAATGTGTGCTCGAAAACTGGCGATTCAGAGAGATAATTGTTGCTTCCAGAGGGCCCTGATGGAGTTGCCGGAGTTGTGAGTCGTCTCCTGCAGGTGGCGAAGCTGGTGATGGTGGCGAGTATGTTTTATGAGGTATGGAGAGAATAAACGAAAGATCCCGCTGGTGTGGGCGAAATTGAGGATTTGAGATTCGAGGTTGCCAAGAATGCCTGTTGAGAGCAGGGTTGCCAAGAAGTGAGATTGCAGGAGGTCTAGTAATATGGGAAAAGAAACCTGTATCAGAGGAGGAAGCTTTTCGAAATATGATAAACATGAATTTGGAGACTGAGGGCCGAAGACGCGGATAAAAGTTTCTCCTTGTTCCGGCGGTAACAGCGGTTGCTATGCACTGTTTGCTGGGACTAGATATCTAGTCGAGTATTTCTCCGCAGACGTCAATAAAACGACCAACTCAACCCAAAATCCAAGGTTTGTTTCAGGAACTTAAATTCCGATTCGCAAAAGGTTGATAACAGCACGGCACTAGGATGCCTGGGGGAATAGAATGATGTTTAAACGGGTATCCAAATGCGGCTGCTCGGAATTCTGTTCCCTCTGCTCACTAATTTTGACAGCAATCCTTCTCCCCGATGTCACAGTGTCGGGCCCACAGAAAGCGATGATGGAGTCCCAGTTCTAGAACTTCCGGAACATCCAATGGGGTTGTCGACTCACACGACTTCTAACTAAATTATAATGCCGTACCCTTTTGTCAAGTCCTTGATTGTAGTGGCTGGATCCAGGTATATGTTCCAGAAGTGGTGCTACTATGGGGTCCAATTCCGTCAGCATTCTCCGCCCTCAACATTACACATCTATATATATATGAGGTTTTCAGTAACAGACTGCATATGGACTCCATGATATTGGTAGTATATCATGTGTGAGGATACACCCATGCCCTATACAACGCCCATCGGTTTCCCTTCCTTCATTCCACCGCCCCTCAAAATCATGATTATGGACGCAGGCTAACACTTACCAAGACTATCAGGCCGCATAAAGCAGGCTGGTTGCTTTGCCCAAATCGTCGGAGGTGATGGAATGCAAATCTGATTGACCTTCTGTAGCCTTTCGTTGCTGTGGTTTCCTCCCTTCGTTGTCCTCTAGGAAGTCTGCCAAAATCTGAACCACCCACGGGCGTATAGCGAAATAAAGGTGAGCAGCTGTGTATGAGGCGCTGCTGTATGTGAGGAATGCTGGCACTATCTGGTCGGATGGTTATTATGGCCGGATGGTTGCTGTGCCTCGTGACGGATTTGAATCACAAATCTCAGGCTGAATGAAGAGCGCTTTCTTTCGGCTCGCACTGAAAGCGATACGTAGATTAATGCGCAGTCTCTTTCCTAGTCAAGTATCTTGTTGATTATGTGCTCGCTAACTAAAATCGACAGGCTGACAATGAACGATAGGTAGCCGATTCTGTTGGATAGAGTTGCTGTTCGACAATATGACTTCGGAGTTTTCGATGTTCACGAAAATAAATAAAAATAAAAACAAAGATAAACGGAAGGGAACAGGAAGGTCGGGTGTCTCTGGAGAATATGTACTTTCCGGGTACTATGACAGGTTGTTGTTAGGGGGAGGAAGGGTGTGGCACCACCCCTGCGACTTCCCAAAATGATGATGGTTAACAGGGCAACTTAGCACCTGCAAACGTCTGTCCCACTCCCCCGACCCAATGAATGCTGGAGCCGAACGCGAGAAAGGCCAACGGGCTGTTCGGTTAAGACAACCGAGCACTTGCGCGTGGCTCTGCGTGTGCGTCGCTCTGAGATAATCCCAGGCACCCTCACAAGAAGCCGGGAGAGACTGGAAGTCCGCTTGAATCAGATAGTAACGAGTGGCAGTGACGCAGATGCAGAGAGATGCAGAGACAGATAGTGGTACGGGATGAACCAGAGACAAAACGATGGGCTGCCGTCTTGCACTCACATATATCTCTGCAACATCGTGCAGCAGACTACAGCAGGCGCCTGAATGGACTGGTTCAAAACGGCGGTGAGGGGATGGCAAGATCCTGTGGTGGTGCAAAATCACCAAGCAAAGGCCAAACTGTCGGATAGGTGTCCGGCAGATACTGCCACTAAATTGTGAGAGTGCCAAAAGGATACCGATAACAGGAAATCTAGGATCAGGAATTTATGATCAGAGGAGGATCAAAATACCATCATCCTACCCTCAGGGTATCCTCACTTCTGCACTCCCATGCCAATGGTCTTGCCGTGGATCATGAAAATAGAGTGCGAGAGATTGGATGAAACTGAACATGAAAGGCTTGAGGAGGTGCCCCCAGGTGGGGGTTGGAAAGACTGCCATGGCATCAGTCAGTGCTACTAGCGGCCTAGGTAAATGACTTCTATTAGCCTGGCATCTCGTGTGCCAAAGTCAATTGTCATAACGCTCTGTCTCACCTCCCATCACCCTGTCATGCGAAATCAGGGAAGGCCCAAATTGAGTGCCAATCCCGCCTGAATTGGGAGATATGGCACTCGATTTAGGGGAAAAAGGAGAGCAAGGGCCACCAACTGAAAATGCAGGTGGTAGACAGGGTTGGCATCCATGTACAACGGCAGGTGCCTGTTAGACGCCATGAGGAGGACTTCCAAATGGTGAGAGACATGCGTGGTGGAAAACGGTGAACTCGCAGAGATGTCCAGCTGCTGAGACAATGCACTCACATGGGCACTCATCCATCTTTGGAACAGCTTGTCCAATAGTGTCACCACCACCAGCCACTCCCCACCACCCCTCCTCAAGAAACTGAAAGGCGATCGTATTGCAATGAATTCTCTACACCCATACCATAAAGGGGTGGATGTCCGACTTGAGCACTACTCCACTTTCGGGTGCCCCCCTTCGCCAAGCCATGACAGATCCAGGGAATGATTAATATGCGCTTCGTAGCCTCACCGTTCGGCCTCTCATATTCGATCTACAGTAGCATTCGATATGCTGCTTTGCATTAATACATAGTGTGTATGATTATTTTTAAGTAGGCCAGGTTTCTCCCTCCAATAGAGCTAGTGTATCCCACCGTTGCACCCACCTGCCGCGTAAGTAGGTGCAGTATTCTTTTTGCTTTTTAGCTTGCCTAATACCTGCGAGACCTGTATCTACTTAGGTATATAGAGCATTTTAATTGTTTGCTTTTTTTAAACTACTGTTTGTGTAAGGCACCAGAGAGCAGCATCAGATTGGTGAGTCGATTGTCATACCTTCAGGACCTAGACCCTCCAACTTTCAAACTCCAAATGCGCAAGAGAGGAAACAAGCTGAGACTTCATCGTATTCAACCAGACTTCCTTGTTTGCGCGCTTGACTATCTTCTTGATTCTCTTTAGGAAGGGCCTCACCAGTGCCCTCAGGATGGGTTTGGCACACCAAGGGTACGGTATTCTACCGACACAGTGCTGCGATGGCGCATGTCAGACAGGCAGCAGAATTAAAACATAGGGCAACGGCTTTGCAATGTGATGAACCACATATGTAAATGCCCAATGTGGCTAATCAGGCTCCTGGCACTGGGGCTACAGCTGTGGCGAGACTACCCAGGCCCATCGCAATACTGTGATGCCTGTTACAGAACTTGAAGAAAGATATACTTAGATAGGGGGTATGTGAGAGAAGCCTATTATAAAAGGTGTTTACAGTCTCGGGTAAGTGTTTTTTGAGCTGTTTCAACCTGGCGGTAGATTGCAGCATGATTGCGAGAATGTGGTTCACCCAGCATGGCATATTGCAAGTACAATTTATTCTGGGAAACGGCTATCGATCACGGAAGCACAGCTCCTGTACCTGCTCGGTGCCATCCTTGTACACCAAAAGTGCCCTATTTGAGGATTTCATTTACGTATAATTAATAGAGATTTACACACAGGTTTTCAAGTAACTGCCGTACCAATACATCAAGCACTCGCAAGTACCATATGGTAGCTGGCCTTTTATATGTAAAAGTACAATTCAAGACAGGTTCAATTTCTAGACCTGCGATTACGTATGTATGTAATAGCGGAGGTCTTCTTCTCAAGCTACACTGTATAGAACGATCTATTGAATTGCGAGCAAATTTGTCAGCCTGGTGGTCATCTTTTTTTTTTCACGCCACGAGGGCGCTGAACCACCCGCACTGCCACACGCTGATTATTGTTATCGGTACCTAGATCTGAACCATCCCACCTCCAAGATATCAATACCACACAGCTTACTGCACTCACTACGTACACTCACCTATATACGACCCTGGTACGCGTACACTCACCCACTATGACATCTGATTCTGCAACCCTCACAGCCTCCACTGGAATCCCCCCAACAGCCAAACTCTCTTCTGGCCTCCCCCGTGCCATCGCCCCCATTGGTCCCTCCTCTGGCCCAGAGCCGCCCTACCCATTAAAAATAGAGGGTCCAGTAGTCAAAGGTTTTGGTAGGGGCAGCAAGGAGCTCAACATCCCAACTGCGAATATACCCGTGGAAGGCTTGAGTGTAGGGGGCAGAGAGGAGGTTGAGAGTGGGGTCTATTGCGGTTGGGCGGGGTTAGATTTGGGGAAGCAAGGGAATGAGGTAGGTGCATTGAGATCTTTTCCTTTGTTGCGCCTTGCTTGGGGGGGAAGCGGAGTTTGGTGGGAGTGGCATTGCGGTGTATTGTGTGGGGATTGTGAAGAATGCAATGGATAGAAAGATGAGTAATGTAGGGGGGTGCGGGATTGTCTACTTCGGGGTCCTTGAGCGAGGTACCTAGATCTGACAAAACGACATATTGCAAACAAGCATGAAGGGAAATGTTTGAAGAAGCTCGAGTAGTGCTCTAAGGCGGATTATGAGTCCGTTTGTCAGAGACACCCTACGTCAAATAACAAATTCTCACCTTGACATTGACTGCTGGTCTTAGATTAGAAGCTATTATGTTGCATATACCAACTGGCTAATACTCTTATTCTTGTAGGAACTCGCAGAGTCAACAAACGGCAATGTTTTCCCGATGGTGATGTCAATTGGGTGGAATCCATTTTACAAGAACACGGTCAGAAGTGTGGTACGTTGGATACTTTCTGTTCTGGCGGGTTATCAAATAGTCATAATCGTTTAATTCTTGGCTTGCGATCCATGCGGGACAACGTCCACCCCTTGCAATTGTACAATGCTAATATTGGCCATGATTGATCGTCATTTACACAACCATAAATATCTGGCTAAAATTTCCTGTACCCTGTTTGTTTTTGTTTATTTGGTTGGTCTTTTATCCCGTCCTCGTATCCCCTTTCTCGTGCAACCCATCCCGAATAACGAAGAGAGACTTCTCGGCATCGGCCCGGGGTCCTCCGTCGCACGGTCGCACTTGTCAACCTACGACATCTTAAGATCCCTGTTATATCACACGATAATTTCTTGTCCACAATTCAATTTCCACACCCATAATTATATGTTTTATTGTGGCTTGAAGGCGGTTTTCTTGGCACTCACTAATGGAGGAAATAAGCGATATCCAATTGCATTGTGCGCGAGCTTATTTTACTTTTTCTCGTTTATCATTTTTACCGCTTCTCGCTTATCATCTTTTTACTCACTCCCAATAATAGGAAGTCCACATACTACATACCTTCCCCGTCGACTTCTACGGCACGCACATGAAGCTTTTGGTGCTAGGGTATATACGCCCAGAGCTGGACTATGTGAGCAAGGAGGCGCTTATTGGAGATATTAAGACTGATATTGAGATTGCGAGGGTGAGTTTAGGGAGGGTGGGGTGGGGGCTGGGGGAGCTTGGGAAGGAGGGGAGGTGGGTGGGGGAGTTTTAGAAGGTGGGGACGTGATGTTGAGGAAGATTGGGTATGACAGGGATTCAATGGGCTTGGTAGATAGTAGGTTGTTGGGGACGGTTGATGATTCCGTATTTGCTCGTACTGCACGTAGGGGGTGTTGTTTATACATATGTACTACATGGTTTTATGGAATGCGATTACCCTGCACTAGGCGTCCTTGATATACTCAGGTGTCCCATGAATTACCGCACACTGCACACCAGGATCTTCATGTCTATAACTGCAGTGTATCTGCCGCGTGTGGTAATTCATGAACCACCCGAGCAGATGGAGTTTGTGGCAGTATGTGTTGATCATGCAGTTCAATGCATGTTAAGAAAAACGCACTTCAGCTCCAAGCCCAAGTTTTACGCTTATAACAATTCTTGTGATAAGTGGCTACTTGCGCGTTCCGTTTGCTGGGGGGACAAGATCTTCTTATACTAAGTTACTCTAGGATTGCCGTTTTGGGAGATATGTTGCATGTGCATGCTTCTTGGAACTAACTGCATACTTACTCCAAGTACATCTTGCTACATCCTCGGCTTATGCCCTCGAAGTCCCGGCCCATCCAGAGCTGGGATGTGTGCTTGAATATACCACTTCTGCCCAGACTTGTCCATAGCATATCCGCATTTCTCTACCGCAGGATGACTACATGTACACTACCTATTGGGCAGAGACTCGGTTACAACACAAGTAAGCTTGGGAACTGCAAGAGGCCTCAGAAGCCAGCTCATAGCCCGTACAATGGTAGTCAGCTTGCTGTACACAGAGTGGGGTAATTAGTACCTGCAATTGTTTTATGACAGGGGCGTTGAGGCTTACACTATACGAGGATGAATCTATACTGGAGTCTTTACGTATCGATATCTAATACTGCTCAATTGGATTCGAGCAGGGCCACACCGGCGTTGATGCGATAGGTACATGTCCATCATGACCAAACTCTGCGTGAGATACCCACATTTGCTGCGTGGGATTGGATACTTTTGCCAACAGCGACGCCGTTGATAGAGTTTACCTCGAATTACTTTAACAATGTCTCACTTGTTGTCCCTCACTACCTAATGCTCTCATGTATGTACCAGCCACATACATTATCACCTTCACTCGCGAGACCAATCACATCACTTGCTACTTAGGGTACGGATACCAAAAACGGGATAGTGGCCGTTGTGATGGCGCATGGTTGGGCTGATCGCCGTTGATGTGGTGTGCATGGGACATCTCCTATCCGTAGTGTAACTAAAAAACGTTTTTTGATTGAGTGAGTGGAAAGTGGCTTTGACGTTGTATGCCATGAGGTTTTACTCTAATTATAAGTACTATATGTTGATATTCTGTCTATCCTATTTCCGTCATGTGATGTGTTGTTCATGCGGTGCTACGGTGCGTGCCATGCAGCTTCACTGTTAACTGTCTCTTAGCTACCGAAAGACATTCAGAAAGCAGCAAAAGGACAGTGCATACCTATGTTCATGACCTCAAGCCAGGCGATATTTGGCGAAGTTTTAGAGGATAACTCGAGTACTGTATGTAGGTACCTAGGTACGTATGTTGATCAGTCACGACGGAATCACCGAGATACATGTACATGTACATGCACACTGCAATCTGCAATGCTCCTAACAGATAACGGTTTTCTCATGCTCAGCCATTAACTGCGGCGCATGCGCAGTACCATGTAAGACGTTGAGGAAGCTACTCTCGGAGCGAGGTTACTTGATCTAGTCTAGTCATAGGGGGCTACCATGATAATTGATTTTTTCCTAGGCGCGTGGCAAAGGATGTCCTTTCTGTGTCTTAGACATGTCCTCTTGACGCCTGTCTCTTTGGCAGTTGGAATGCACTTTACTTTTTTGAGGGATGGGGATCAGAGTGATTTATTGTGTAATTTTACAGTCTTACACACTTGGTAAATAGCCCAGTTGGCTTGCCATGTCGTGCGCGGCCTTTTTTGAGGAATATTTGGTACGAGCCACAAAGTCTCATGTTACATCACATTCTAGTGCCTACATATGTACTGTACCAACACATACTGATCTGTCTCGCATTTGGGGGGCCTTGGTTAGAAGAATGTCCATCCTGCCACCCCTCTGTGTTGGTCTGGCTTCCTGGGTGTCGGTTGGGTTTCCAAGTCCATTATCCCGGGGACTCACGGCTATGGCAAACACTTCAATAGGGGAATAATCTACCTTTAGTGGACCCGCCTGCGAGGCTCATAGCTCTTTTGATGGTACTGACGCCCCGAGGTCGTGGGTCGGGGTCTTGGTGTTACTGGGAGGTGTTTCTGGACTATGGGATCGGCTGGATAGAGTGGCTGTGCTGATTTGGTGTAGGTAGGAATACTTGGTTGGAGGTCTACAGTTGGGCAATACGGTGCCCAGCATTCCTAGGGTAGTTTTATACTTGAGATAGGTATAGCAGAATCATGGAGGGCTCGGATGATCATATGTTTTGCCAAGTTTGTTTTATCTATTCCTACTGTATACCCTCGCCCTTCACTACAAATGGCCATACATGTACGTACAGGAAGTAAAATGGTGCATTGCTTTGAAGCTTGAAGCTTCCCCATTGGCTGTGTGTCTCTGGCTAGGCCCCAGCCTATTTCACTGAGACATACCTACCGGTAGGTAGAGTGCCTAGAATAGGGTACCTACACTACCTACCTACCCCACATGCGTATAGACTCAAAAAAAAAAAAAAAATACCTACCCCACCTTGCATGTATGTCATGTATGTACATACAACCAGGATGTCTTGATTCGACTTGAATCAGTGGGTAGTTACTGACTGGTTGAGCCTGTAGCTTTGCTCTGCTCGTACCGGCGGGTATATTGGTTTGACCATTATCCATTTCTTCGATTTTTCGATTCAAATGCGACCAAGCACTTCCTAGGTTTCTATTGCACAAATCGAGGTCCCACTACAGCAGGGCGAGTTATCTACATTGAGGAAGTGAGTGGGTGGCGAACATTTGAGCAAATGGGTAAGGCGGATGCTGCAACGTGAATTGGAATAGGTCAGTGACTGAAACCTACCTGAAGGCTTGGCTGTCTGGTTATATATTATCACGTCATGCAATATCCTATATTTGCTTGGATGGTGCGGGTCGACAGCAAATAAGTGAAAACTGGGGTCAGAAGGTATACTACACTCTCTTTGGCTGTCAGCGGTTGGCGCGGCAGAGGGAAGTGGATTGGTGTGGACTAGGGTTGGAATGGGAATTTTGGATTGGATGTAGACTGAAGAGTTGGTAAGTAGGGTTATCGGGAATGTAGCCAGGATGTGAGATGTAAGGTAATGTAATAGTGGTAGTCAAATGGGAAATTTTTTTTTTCGTTGATATGCAAAATTGGCCAGGCTCCCCTGCACGGACTAAACC
>Ga0307514_10002932_pt1 | contig 16973 bp, 23 predicted proteins | sample 16_EM_MG_FD_203088 | JGI IMG/M metagenome (GOLD analysis project Ga0307514, IMG submission 203088) | Populus trichocarpa ectomycorrhiza microbial communities from riparian zone in the Pacific Northwest, United States - 16_EM | ecosystem: Host-associated > Plants > Roots > Unclassified | place...
TTAAAATTGTCAGTAAAATAGGTTCCTGACAATGAAGTGAGAGTTGGACTTAGCGATATAAAAGAGTTGAGCAAAAAGTAGCGTAAAGCTACACGCGCGATAACAGTCACCAGGGAACGACCTGATCACTTTCAAGGTGATGAGAGGTGGCAAGAAGTGTACAGAAGTTCTCCTTCAAATGCCACATCTCCAAGGTCTATATGCACCCACATTTGGCGGGGGAAAACATTGAGCAAAAGCTGATATTCATGTGTGATTCCAATTTTTCCTAATGCACTATGCTATAAAAGCGTCTTGTACCCCTATTGATGGTCCTCTACCTTCTGTATCCTAGTCAAGGTTAATAAGAGGGTTGAAGTTCGCTACCAAAACCAGAAGTTTATTATTCAAAGGATCTGCTCGCCAGCAATTGAGCCGGACCTTGGCTTCACCCTGTCGCCGACAGTCAAGATGGCACCCCTGCTTGGAGGTCTATGCTCCTACTGGGGTTCGGTTATCTGTGTCGGCGCCGCCCGGGGCTCATCGGGTCGAATAGAGTATGTAATTTGAAATTCCAACATTGGTACTTGAGGAATCACATGAATGTTTCTCGTCCTCCCATCCAGCATGTACTACCGAGCTGCCACATCCCGCGCCCTCTTCTTCACGAGGCGGTGTCTCGCACCCTCCACACGGTACGCAGAAGTTTCATCCCTGTAGAGTTGTACTATTTTCATACCTACAGCAGGTCATTCTCATGCACGCGACCAACCTCCCTAAATTCTCTGGATACCTTCTCCGATGATGAAGAAATGTTTCGGGAGTCCGGTAAACCGCCAGTGCTTCTGGGTCATTGAGGACCCGTATACTCATAATCGTGACAGTACGGCGGTTTGCAAATGATGTGGTTGCCCCGAAGGTCCGTGAAATGGACGAGAATGAGATGATGGACCCCAAGATCATTAAGGGGCTGTTTGAGCAAGGGGTACGGACAATCTTCCTCAGGGGTTACATCGTGTGCCTAATCGTCGTAAATGCAGCTAATGGGCATTGAAATACCGTCCGAACTTGGTGGCGCTGAATCTTCTTTCACCTCTGCCATTCTGACTATTGAAGAACTTGCGAAGATCGACCCATCGGTCTCCGTCATGTGCGATGTCCACAACACCCTTGTCAATACCGTCGTCCGGAAATATGGTACCAAGGAACAACAGGAGAAGTATTTGCCTCTCCTTGCCCAATCGAAGGTGAGCCTAACCGGTCGTCAAGTTGTCACGGTGATGAGAATGCAAAGTTGTTATACACAGCTTGGATCATTCTGCCTTTCGGAAGCTGCGTCTGGATCCGACGCTTTCGCGCTACAGACAAGGGCGAAAAAAGAAGGAAGCCACTGGATTCTCAACGGCTCAAAAATGTGGATCACAAATTCATACGAGGCAGAAATCTTCCTTATCTTTGCCAACGTGTGTACTCTCCAGTTTCCGCGTGATTAGGAAATTCACCCTCCACCGTTATAGATCGACCCCAGCAAAGGGTACAAAGGCATCACCTGTTTCTTGGCCACTAGAGACATGGGTATTCAGATTGCGAAGAAAGAGGAAAAGCTCGGTATCCGGGCATCCTCGACCTGCACCCTAAATTTTGATGACCTCAAGATTCCAGAGGAGAATGTCATCGGTGGCGAAGGAAAGGGTTATAAGGTAAGCTCCCGGCTTACATGCGTATTATCCCTCGGTATAATGACTCCCAATCGCAGATAGCGATTGAGATCCTGAATGAAGGTTTGCCATAATGTGAAAGCTCCGCTTCGCACCTACTTAGCCATTTGATAGGTCGAATTGGCATCGCGGCGCAGATGGTCGGACTCGCTCAAGGCGCATTCGACAAGGCTGTTCCTTACACGTATCAACGACACCAGTTCGGCCAACCTGTTGGAACCTTCCAAGGCATGGCTTTCTCGATTGCCCAGGCTGCCATCGATCTCGAAGCTGCCCGGCTAATGACCTACAACGCTGCTCGGAGAAGGGATGAAGGCAAACCCTTTACGAAAGAGGCTGCGATGGCCAAGTACCTTGCCAGCGTCGTTGCGCAGAAGGTCAGTGGGCAGGCCATAGAGTGGGCTGGTGGTGTTGGTTTCACAAGAGAAACGGGCATCGAGAAGTTCTGGAGAGACTCAAAAATAGTGAGTTGTAAACATGGTCCGTCCATTTGGGCCAGAACTCAAGCTTGGATAGGGAGCAATCTACGAAGGAACGTCTAATATTCAGCTGCAGACAATCGCCAAATTCATACAGAAGGAGTATTCCTAATGGTACTCATTTGATTGGTACTAACTATCCGTCAAGATCTTAAGTACGACCATTTGGGTTCGCGAGTATTAATAATCCTTCATACACTGCCCATCCAATGGCAGAACTTGCTACCTTACGGGAGAGTCTGAGCGAAGCACCGTCGAAGAAACCGGAGATACCGCGTTGCTGAGCAGATTGTAAATAAAGTACTGTGCTTGTGAGCGACACCACAAACCTTCCAAACAGTGTTGACCGTCCTAAAAAATCCATGGTACCGTTCCTCTTGACGGACCTGGATCTTAGTCTGAGATATTATTAGCGTTTGAGAAAGATGAGCCGAACGGAATGCGGAGAAACCTTGATGACATCGAATGGGTGTGTTACCAACGTTGCAACGGCCCCTGCGGCTGCCGCTGAAAAACTGTGTACAACCGCAGTGTTCACGCCGGAACTTGGAGACACCAAGTGATCTGTCAGGAGTATCAGCAGCGTGAATGAACGGGCTGATGGGAAGTCTGACTTAGTTCTTGTTTGATATTCTCATAAAAGACGACAAATATCCCGGCATAAGGAGCGTCACGAAGAGCGGATGCGGCGAATCCTCTAAACAGCTCGGAGGGGCCAGCCCGCGCAAGGGATGCTAGTCCAGTTAAAAAGGACGGGTACGCGTACATGTTACTCTGCAGACACAATCATTACCGTGAGCTGGCCGGATGATTTCAAAGAGCATACTTCGTATCTGGTTTTGAGAACGGAAAAGGGGTTCACCAATAATCCGACGCCCACCCGCGTTGTAGCTCCGGCGATCAGGTTACCGGTGCTGGAAAGGCGGGGCAATGTGGACGAATGTTCGGAGGGTGAAGTGGCGCAGACAGAGGCAAAGTACGGAGAGTTCGCCATCACAAAGCGAACGCGAGAGAGTCCAGTCATGTACATTGCAATCCCGGGTACGTTCCGCATCAGACTTGCCGTGGATCCGCGCCATAAGCCCAAAAAGCCGTCAGAAGCAACGACCTCCCTCGCAACGCGCATCACGGAGGTTCGCCTCAGAAGCCTTGACACTGTAAGCTGGTTGGACGTTATTCCATATCTGTGCTCTACCTTGAACGGAAGGAATCATCTACTTGAAGCTGAGTCTTGAGTAAATCAACTGGAAACGAGGTCAAACTCTGGAGAAGGGAGTAAAAGTGATAGCTCACACGGTTGAAGAATCAGGGTAGCAGCAAACCCTGAAGAGGCTCCTGAAAGTAGGTGGTGACCAACATTGCTCATGAATTCGAAAAGTAAGTGAAGGGAAGAGTTGGGTGATCGGACACACGTGATGCGACACGCTCCCTCTACCCACCTCCAATGCTCAACGCACCCGCCACCGCAATAACCTACAATAGTCCCAACGGCGATAACGAATCTAGACGACAGAGGAACATCTACACGGCGTTCGAGAAGGCAAAAGCCACCCACGTATGTTTTTTCTCGTCCGCGCGAGGAGTGGGATTTGACATGTCTCGATTAAGTTATCAAGGCAGTTGCGTCTACGCTTACAATACGCAAAACTGAAAGTAGAACACGGATGGTAGGTCTTTTATTTTTCTACTCTTCGTCCATACTTAAGTTGGTTGACTTAGGATTAAACAAAATCTGAACGAAGTCGAGAACCTCTATTTCCGCCACTCCCGCAAGTCCCGTCCAGAACTTGAACCGGACGAGTCATCGGAACGTGGAGAACAACGTTCCTTGACAAGCGCGTCCAGAATAGATAATACTACCCCCCCGCCGTCCACCACTTCACCCATGGATGAAGGACTTTCACTGGAGGAACCTGTTCGAGCCCGAAGTAATGACTCCCGACCCGACCAACTGACAAGGTCTCTGTCAGTACATGTGGAGGAAACGACACCTCCAACACCGGACCCGGAGGGTCCAACTTCTCACCGTAAACCGACATCTGATTCAGTCTCTCAACCTTCCTCCTTCGCGACTCACCATCCCGCGTCGCAGGGTTTGTCTCGTCAGCCAACTCTCTCGTCGTTGGACGGGCCGTCTGGTCATTCTCCTGGTAGCTCATCTGGATCGACCTTAACGTATGACTCGTTCTGGTCCTCCCACTCTTCGTCATCACTCGCTTACCGGAGTCGACTCTCCGAGTCTTCGTCTTCCCTTGTTTCATTCAAACAACCGTTCACCAATTCCTTTACTCACGCACAGAAGTCAAACCCTATCATCCCGACCCTATCGTTCCCCTCCTCTCCCCCCAATCCGAATACCTTGCACACCGCAATGGGTTCATTTCATCATGCCGATTTGGCGTTGGCAGGACAAGGAGATGGATCATTTTTACCGCCGCAGCCGTGAAGACAGAGGTTGGGTAATTAAGTGGACCGCCGGTCACCGAAATTTAACAGATCGTTTGTATAATTCCACGGATTAGCTTAAGTGGCCACGGGAGGGTATGGGTACAGTTGTTGCAGTACCCGATCGTATGTGTGAGGCATGTGAGAACTTGAATTTAATCAGTTTGGTCCTGTCACACGCACATTCATATGGATTGATACATACCTCAGCATGTCCCTCGCGAAAACCACCTGACCAAAAACTTTCTCCACATCCAGAACCTCATAGAGTCTGACATTTTCCGGGATATTGCAACTTGTGCTCGCGGAGGTTGGCTCAGGGCATGTAGGGTTGTCGGAGTTACCCCTTATTGCCCACCACACCTTCCCTGGGGGGTACAGACGGTCCATTTGCATGTTTGCCTCCAGGGTCTTCCTGATAGAGAGGAACTGCGGGGAGTAAAGTATAAGATGGATATGTAGCTAGTAGGGGCGTGCAAGGTATACCCAGTCCAAAGATCCAATGTCCCCGTATCCTGCTTTCTGCATTAAAGCCCGCCTGAAGATGCCCGTATACCCCTCGCCGTTTCCTCGTTCATCTGCGTCGCACAGCCAGGAAGCAGCGGAGGTCATATCACGGACGGACCCAAGTGACAGGCGAGAGACAACGTCGTGTGAGTAGACGAAGGAGCGCACAAGAGATGAAGAAAGCTTCGATAGCTTCGCATCTAAAATACATCTAAGAAATGACAGCTCAGTACCATGGTGGTGGGATCCACGTAAGATCCGTACGGGGGAGCAAAGGCGTAGACTTGAACCCCACGACCTGTCGGCAAACCACCTTGTCGGACCGTGCGACAACTTCCCGGGTCGGCCCACATCTAAAGGAGATACAGTGTCATTCACAACGTCAGCCAACGTGGGAGAACCTTACCAATCCCAACATCGTACAAATCCCAGCACCAAGACTGTGTCCGCACAGGACGAGGTCATATGATGGATTCCTCTTCAGTGCATCCTTGACCACAAGCCAGACCGGCCGACCGATGCTCCCCATCTCCATCGCCATCTTGTGAATGCCGCCATGTACTTGATAGCTGTCACCGTTGATGGAAAATTGTGATGGAGGCGGTGATAACTCAGATGCAGTATCGTTATCCAGAAATCCGGGCCATGACCCAGGGATAGACTCAAGAATGTCCTCGATGTCAATGAAGGTGTGGTCATCACGGTACAGGTCCTCTCCGGCGAATGGTGAGAACGGTGGAAGATCTGCTTGTGTGTTCCGGCCGAGGTTGATTTCTCTAGGCTCGCAGGTGAGGTCGACGGCCAAATCGTTCAGGGACATCGTGCCTATGTACCGGGTGATTTTATTACGACCTTGGGTTGAAGTGTCAACCTCGTCCTTACCTCTTATTACGAGCATGACCTGTTTTCTCCTATGGTCACTCAGGACCCAGTATCTGGGCATCCGTGGTTCGATCCCATTGGTGGCTTCAAACTGCGCATCCAAGGACGACCGGGCGTGGATGTGGAAGATATCGTGATCGTGTCGGCCAAGTAGAAGATCCCACCATGAGTAATGAGCCGGGTACGGAGGACTCGGCGAAGGCTGTTTCTCCGATGCATCAACGGCTTCGGCAAGATTTGCCTCGTCATCGGTTGAGAGTCCGGGAAAAACAAAATTGTTTGAAGAAAGCCCAAAAAAGAGTAGACTCGCACCCCCGTATCCCGCCAGAACGAGCTTCGACAGACGTCGGAAGACCAGATAGAGTTCAACGTCTGTAGCTCGGCGGTTGGCGCTGGGGTCTCGCGGTCCATCTTCTACGGCCTCGCCAATGTCTGCGCTTATGATCTGGCCTTTGCTCCCCGGAAAAATAACATCCGCAGTCACGCGGAGGACCGGGGTTTCGCGATCGGGGGATTGAAAAGGGTCTACGTTTGAAGGGGAGGAATTTCGGAGATGCATTTCTCTTAGGTAACGTGACTGCTGTTTCTCTTGCCACTCGTGAGTCAGACCCTGCAATGTGGCCCACGCAGCGAGCGCTTTTGCAATCTGGAGTACCGAATAGCGTTTCTCCGGAAGGAAGTGTTTGCCAACTGGATCGGTCCATTCTCTTCGTACGAGTTGGATGAAACTACCTAGAGAGAATGTTGCTTCTTCTCCTCCAGGCATAATTGCAGAGATTAGATCCAAGGAGCTGATTGCTGCTGTGAACGAGGTTGATGTCAAGGACTCTGATATAAGTATCGGGGCCAATGTGATTTGTTCGATAATGGAGAGCGTTGAGGCCACAGCACTCGATAGAACAGGCCCTGCGCTGGTGCGTCCACCAAAAAGACCATGATCTAGCACAGAGCCGGTAATGCTGGCAGCGGTTGTGGTGATGCCTCGTGTTATGGAGAACTGCGAAGTATAGTGGATGAGCCACGAGCAAGCTTCGGGAGGCCAACGAACGTACACCGAGCCTAGTGCCTAGCCTAGCTGCAGTAAAGCCGATAGACGTCGCGACGGAGGCTGCGTCAAGTCCTGCACGAGAAATCTTGTTGAAATCGAGGCTCATGATAAGTACTCGCACGTTCTCGTCTCTCCACCTCGCCGCTTCCAGAACCCAGTTCGCTTCCTCGGCAACTTCCGTCCGCCCCTCACCTGGAACCGTTGACGCACCCATGGTCCCGCTGCTCGTTTGTCTTGCTGCACTCGCGCCATTCTTCGCACTTGCGTACTCGGACTCTTCACCCATTATCGCGTGGACATCGCATCGGTACGCCAGTTACTTTGAACGTTGACTGTGTCACAAACGAGCCACCGCAGTTCCAAGATCCTGGACAGCTTTCCGTTCACGGTCACCGAACCAGATCACTTCCAGTCGATCTTAGAGACCATTCTCTTCAATGATGATGTTTGTCAACATGACGCGGTGATTCTGATTAACCATCCAGGCGTATGTGTCTTCCTGCGTTCTGCGCATTTTTTTGGCTGACCTTTGAGATAGCTTAAAGCTTCCCACCTGAGACGACTGGATCAACGTGACCCTCTTGTTCACAGAGTTACCTCAGCCGCGTCCTCTGTCCAATTCCCGTATACTCGCCCCAGCATCTCAGAACTCCCATTGGAGGATCTCGCGGACGCCATTTCCCACCGCTGCGGTGCTCAAATGATCAAGATGCGACACAACGAAGAGATCTCGAACGACCCTGGCAGCAAGTATGTCGTTTTCATCACGTTGGATCCAGTCAATTCCCCTGCAATTTCCGCAAACGGTAAGAGTGTTTCCTGTCGCCCAATTTTCTCTTTGTTCATTAATGTTCTTCAAAGTCGTGGAGAGGATGTCCTACGCTTTTCGGGATCATTTGGTCATTTACTCTTCAGATTCATCCCATTTCGTGAGACGTCAGCTCGGGGAGACTCCAGGTTCAGGCGCATTGTTCTCAGCACCAAACCATTCGGTGGCCGATGGTGGCATCCTCAAACGTTACCAACTGCTCACCCCTGGTCTTATCCTTACCCTTATAGTGGTGTTCTTTTTGCTCGTACCAATAATCGTGCTTGGTGTCAACGCGCTTGCGAGCATTCAATCCCCCCTCCGAGCTGAAGCCCCCAGATCTTTTAATGCTAAGGATAAAAAGAATCAGTGATACAGCGTATGCCTTAATGTACTATGAAGATTACACAATAAACACCGGTCCGTATCAATACAAGCCTGAAAATTCCAAAGGGTAATAAACTAGTCTATCTGCGGCTCCTCCGGAAGCACTTGGTCCATCACTTCAAGACAACTCAGGTGAAATGGTAGAATGGGGTTTGCTCTCGCTCCAAGGTTCCACCGTGCGTCTCCTAACACAGTAAGCTCATGAAAGTTATGAATGATATCCAGGTGGGTATCCTCGTCGGAGATGTGGAGGTGCGAACCCGCTGATTTGAGGGTCATTAAAAGGTGCACGCGCAGCACGGATACCGACGTGTAGTCCGTGTCTCCAGGAACTCTGATTAATGTCGCTGTGGACAAGGGGCGGATACCAATCCCCGGCCCCGTTACGTCATCCAGCTCCGGCACGATGTTCCCAATCGCAAAGAATGCCTCGGTTGGAAGGGGGGAAAATAGGGTCACGGGGGTGGTATGTATGAGGGCATAGGTGGTGGTGGACACATCGTGGAACCTCATCGGCGGAGCAGCCTTTGCAAGGCCAGAAAGACCTTGAGAGGGATTCGTGGGGGAGAGCAAGGTCCACGACGCATCTGAGGCGACAGACAGGAGGGAAATATGGATGGGGGAAGTTCCCCGAATGGATATCCCCATGGACACTTTCGAATGCCAAGCTTTTCTGTTATTCAGTACATTGATAGGCGATGCGAAAGGGCCCAACTAACCTTCCATTTCTCGTTCATCAATGGGCCCAGCCTTCGAGAAGGCGACTCTCCATTCTACATCAGTCCGTTTCGTGAATGCCATGGCAAACTCCCAAACTTTGTTGACGATGAATTCTTCGGGGATCCCATCGTCTGGTTGATTGAACCAAAGTCCCAAATCATGGTCTCCACCTCTCTGGTCTATACACGACGCCATGACCCACTTCCCGCACGTACTTGTGCCATATCCAACGTGAAGCAATAGATGACGGTCCATCACATCCAGGGATCGAGCAGGAGCTTGCCGGAGGAAGATCGGTCTTGGGTGCCGCGGGCGGGAGAGAACGAATGCAGGCGATTGCACCGGCGCCTGGGCGCTTTCCTCATGACCAAACAGTGGGCGAGCCATGCCTCTACTCACAGACTTGAGTAGGCGATCATAGACTGATGTTACGAAGGTGGAAATAGTCCCTTGATCCTCGTTCACCGAGTCGGACACCATAGTTTCCGACACAAATTGAAAAAGTGTTGATGCAGTCGGCGACCCCTTTATAGCACGTTTCGCAGCGGATAGCATTTGTCGGAAATTAGAAGATGCCAGTGCCATCATGGATAGAGGGGTGACGACGTAAAAAACTAGGTGTTCAGAAGTTGCAATCTTGGCAGTGAATGTGGCTTCGGGCCGTATCAGTCGGTGTGGGCATCTATCGTAGAACCAGAGACTTACGAAGAAACCTCCGGATGGAGTCGAACCTCACTTCAACGACGGGTCCGGGTGATGTGCCGTCCGTGAAGCGGCCGGGTTCGTGGGATCCGAAATTTTTGGACTAGCATGGCATAAACAACATGATATTGTATAAGAAGTACAGACGCACTGTATAGGCAACAGAGACCCGCTTGAACCACCGTGAAACATATTCAAACATTTCTGTGTCTTCGCCCCCATAGAGAACAAAGGCATTCACGTTCTTCTGCCCTCCCACTGGATGTAAGCCGGCCTTCTCCCAGAAACGTATCGCCGACGGTGAGACATCGACGATGCTTTTTCCTTTCACCACACTAAAGAGGGGTGGTTCCATGCTTTGCAAGGAGGATGAAATGTCACCATGATGGGGCTGGAGTGAACCAGCGGCTAAAAATACGGTGAACAGGACAACTTGCAACAAAAACAAGACCGTACCCAAGTCAAATAGAGAGCCCATCTCTAAGGAGGTATGACTATCGTCCAATGTGTCAAGCGCGTTTGCGAGTTGTGACACGTCACCTTGGCAAGTGCTCGATGCGTAGGTATTACGAAAAGCAAGGTGATTGTTTGCTTGCCAGCTCTCTGCCCATAAGGAGTTCTCCACTACTTCTCTAACGAGAAGACTTGCTGCAGCTTCCCAGGACTTTAATTTCTCCCCCGACATTTCTGGGGGGGATACAGGGGTTGGAACCGATATGGTTGGAACAACACCTTGAAGGCCTGTTGCGATCAAGTTAGACGACGGAGAATGTAGCGGGCAACTGAGTGGTAAAAGGTGACTATGATGAAACCGACAGTCCAACAGTGAAGGCCCCAGTGGCGTAAAATGTGATGGGGGTGTGCAAGGGCGGTCAAGAAGTACGGAGATATCTGCCACTTCGACAAACCCAGTACTTCTGTCATCACCGGATTCCACGTCAGACCAATCTTCGGCTTCTCCCTCTGGCAATGCATTTATATGGTCATCCCCCGGAGCGCTTCCCCCTTTGACATCGTCTCTGTTCTCCTTGTGTGAGGGGGCTTTTAGTCTACGAACGACAGATATTCTTGGATCCGTGACATCGTTATACCGAAACCGCCAGCCTGCGTCATGCTGAGGGGTAGTCGCAACCCGTACAGCTCGCTGGCTGGGGAGAGAGAACTTTCCTGAAGCGTATTTATGGTCGGAGGTTCGATGGATTGGTGCAAACCATATAGGATCGAATATCGAGGACCCATGGGTCACGGAGGGCCTCTCCAGATCGGGAATAGCTTGAGGGGTGGAGGGAGTAGAATGTGATGAAATGGATGGGGGTGACATAGGTTCCGTCGGGTCAATAAATGCTAAGGGATCAACCCGCGGTGTAGATGTCCATGGGGAAGGGGAAGGGGACGTGGGTCGTCCGTTGCCAGCTAAGTGTCCGTGGTATGTTATCGCACCGTTGGTCGGAGAGGTGGGGACTGGGACAAGCGGGATAGTCCCAGGTTGCGGGGCCAGCGAATCGCGGAAGGGATTGACTGATGGTGCCTGATCCATATAGCTTTCATCGAGGTTGGGACGATCGAAGAAATCGAAGTCGTCATCTGTAAAAACACCGTATATGTTGTCCAGATCCGTTGTTATGCCCGTCTCGTCACTAACACCAGCACCACGATCTATTGTGTTAATTCCCATGGCAAACCCCATCTCATAGTCAATTTCCAAGGATGGGAATTGGTCGGTCGTCTGGGCCCAGGAGGTGTTGAAACTAGGATACATTTCGTAGGGACTAGTGACTTCCGGGGATTGCTCGCGGGTGGCTGGAGTGTCTTGAGCTTTGTCCTCCAGGTGTGTCTCTGAGCCATCGAGGAGGTCGCGTGCTTCGGCAGAAGGAGGGCTGTCCACTTCTTGGCCATTAGCGGTGGTCATACTCACAAGCGGAGGAGAGAATGCGGCTTGTTCGCGATCTAGGTCGTTAGTGTGGATAATGAGTGGCTGAGATGAAGAGATAGGGTTTGTATGGAGCTCTCTCTCTCTTTTAATCCGTTCTCTCTCCATCTCCCGTTCCTTGGCAACGTAGTCGACGAACCCGCTCACCTCCCGTGATACACCATCGACCGTGGTTTCGGCACGAGAGGGCAGTGGTTGAAGAGAACGTGCCGGGTAAACGGCAGCACGGGGAGGCAATCTGACTGGAGGAATGGTAGGGATGGTACTCAGCGTGGTCTTCACGTCCTGGGGGGAAACCAGTGGCACCGTCGCAGTTGTAGATGAAGGAGGGGGGATCGAGGAGTGAAGCCGGAGAGGTGTAGGCAACTCTGGAAGAGGTTGGAGGCCCAATCTTGCTTGCGGTGATTCTGGGAGAAACGCGAAACACAAGTTAAGCGGCCACACAACACTGATGCCCTTCTCCTCTCCGCGTCTATTTTGTACTGCCACCCAGGCAACTACGTACGAAGGGCCGTCTGGATGTTTTCCTATGGGTTTATGAAATAGGTCTTTCCACCCACCTGCCCCCAGTCCACGAAGGGAGTCTTCGAATTGGGTCGTCAGCAAGCCTGTTGGCCCTGTGTACGGCCCGAGGTAATAGGCAGGGGTGTTGAACGGTAGTAGTTTTATCGGCGAGCCGGGTGTGATGACAGTACCCCGTGATAGAGGAAACAAGTCGACCAGGCGCAGAATTGGGTGTAATAGGAGACAAAAAGGAGAGAAGTGAATTTCAAAGTGGCAAAATACAAGTCTCCTGTGAAGTCACACAACACGTTAGTATCAGGAAATGCGTGAATTGGTAGGGAGACGAGCCTGTTTCTGGATCGGTGAACCCACCCAGCACCCCAGTCAGAGAATCCGTCTGCTCCGGTGAGGATAACGCCATCCTGACACCGGAATATTGGTAGTAGGTCTGGAGAGCCCGCAATACTTCCAAGTCGATCCGACACAAATTCGCGGATGCTGTGTAGAAGCTGCGCGTAGACGGTCCGCAGTGGTGAGCGGGGAAGTTGACGTGCGAGGGGCCGTGGCAAAAACGGGGGGTCAGGGGGATTAAGAAGGTCAGAGGGGGCGGTCAGGCAGTCAGAACACGGCTCGTCAGCGGCGGAGCAAGCGGCACCACACGGGTAAAGTCCATTGAGAGTGAAAACAGAATGGGCCGAGGCTGGAGGTTGGGCATCAGCATCGTCCATTGAGTGAGAACCCGGACGAAAGAAACCGGGAAGGAAAACCTACAGACTAGCCCATCGAATTTGAGGTTGAGGAGTGCATCGTGAGGAGGAGATTTTTGGCTAGAGGAACTTATGGCAAAGACATAGAGCAACGGAAGACGAGGGAGGATTTTGACTGTGAAGAGAAGGGACTTTAAGATGGAGCGGGTTTCAGAAACGAGGAACCTGCGCGCAGACTCGATAGCAGATAGATGCAGAGATGGGTCAAGGGTACCGGATGGCTCAAAGATGGTGTATGCGATTAAAGGGTCGGGGGGCAATCGCACGATGGATGCGAGAAGTGGGGAAGCAAGAGATATCTGAGGAGGAAGTTGAGCCAACGGAAGAGACCCAGTACTGTCAACAGTCGGTGTTCCTTTTGTCGTCATCGCCCTCCGAGACTCTGTCCATCCGTCGCGGTCGACTGTGTGGATGTGTCCCCAGCCATCCCGCTAGCTGTCGGGGTTTGCCGACGTTCCGTCACACCGTCGCGTTCTCTCTCTCGTCCGCCACAGTCGATTTCTCTTCCCCCTCCTCTAAAACCTCCCTAGAATCGTCATGCAAGGAAGCTCCAGGCCAGCGTCGGCTTCTAACAGACCCACAGGTTCACCAGCTCCCCGCGTTCAGTATCAGGTCAACACACAGACTAAATTGCTCGACTCGGTCCAGGGTCGTATCCTTTGTATCGCCGATATCCGGGGACGCCTGTCTGCCCTCAATGATATGGCGAGAGATGTCAATGCAATTGCCGTGATACACACGGGAGATTTTGGCTTTTTTGGTTTGTGCACCCCCTTTTCTTTCTGCACCCTTTCAGCCCGTTGACGGCAGCAACGAAGAATCCTCAAGTCTGGAGAGGATCAATGACAGAACACTACGTCACCTCACAATGTACTCTCCCCTTATCCCTGCGGCGCAGCGAAATCACCTCCTCGCCCCAGAAAACCCACCTTCTACTGTCCGGTCGACCGTCAACATATCCATGTTATCAGAGTTCCCTCTTCTGCTATCGGGTCAGATTAAACTTCAAATCCCCGTGTACACTGTCTGGGGCGCATGTGAGGATATAGTTGTTGTGGAGAAGTTCAGAGCTGGGACTTGCGACATCGAGAACCTCCACGTACTGGATGAAGCGACTACGAGATGTCTGGACCTTGGTGGCATCAAGCTCCGTTTACTTGGCCTAGGGGGCGCACTGGTCCCCCACAAGATGTTTGACAATGGAGACGGTAGCGCGACGATCGCTGGTGGTCAAGGGACCATGTGGACAACCGCCCTTCAGATCGGCGAACTTGTTGATACCGCTCAACGTGTGCACGATCATACCGAAACAAGACTGCTCGTAACACATGCCAGCCCCGGGCGCGAGGGCATGATTGCGCAGCTTGCTCTTGTTCTCAGGGCTGACCTGACGATATCTGCTGGGTTACACTTCCGATATGCAAGCTCATACAACGAATTCAGTGTCCAGGGGGATTTCCAAGGTTTCAGGAACAAGTTGCTTTTTGGGAAGGAGAACTTTGACAAGGTGTGGGAAAGCGTCAAGAATCAGGTTGATGCGGTTATGGACGAACATCAGCGCGTCTTGCTGGACAAGGCATTATCGGTAGTCGAGCGGATCCCCTCCCAAAATCCTGCTGCCACCAATCCCGGAATTCCATCAGAGGACCCCGCATGGAAGAACTGCTGGAACTGGAACCTCTGTGATGCAGCCTACGGTTCATTGGTGCTTGATGTGAAAGACGGTCGCGTAAGTGCCGAACTCAAGAGTCAAGGTGAGTGTCTACTGCGCATGGGACTCGTTGGTTGTTGACACTGTTGCCCAAAGGTTTCAATTACGCATACCGAAGAACCGCCTCGAGCAACCTTGTGCCTACCCCAGGATCCTCTACTGTCAACCTCCCGTCCAATAACGTGTCACACCCTCCAACGAAGGTTTCGACTCCTGTTCTGGATCGGTCGACCCCGCCACACCTTACAAACAACAACAAAACCGCTCCCCCGATACCTCTGACCCAAGGGAAGCTAGTTACGAGGGACTCTGTGACCACTCCGGAGGACAAACCGGCTGGACCACAACCTGTCGCCCCGGATAGGGGAGAAAAGGAGAGGCTGAAACGAGAGCGTAAAAAGGAGAAGAGAGACCGGGAACGTGCGGAAAAAGATAGTATCAAGGACACTGCTGAGGGAGAGCAGGCATCCATTTCTGGAAAGGATACTCCAATATCTCCCGTTTCTGATTCTGTCCCTAAGTCTGCGGCAGGACCCACAGAAGACATATCATCACCTGCAGAGGGCAATGGGGCACGCACCCCCACCAGCAGGAAACCCGCCAGAAACCCTTGGACCTTGTTCTTGAGAATGCAGGTTGGCGCTACCGAGACGGAAATCCGTGAATTCTTTGGAGATCACGGAGCTGGGGTAGGCTTAATGAACTGTCTGATGTCCACTATACTGAAGCAGTTGCAGATAATTCGAGTGAACTATCCACAGAGTCACGCCGGAAAGGCACAAAAGATCGCTTATGTGGAGTTCGGGGATGAAGAGGCGATGAGAGCAGCGTTAGAGGGACATGCAGAGGTAAGTGGGTGCCTACCGAACCAGCGACCAAGGAGACTCATGCTTTGCTGAAGGTGATGCATGGCGTGGTACCTGAAGTAAAGCAAGCAACGGATCGTGACAGTCGCGAAAGCGGGTTTCGTGGGAGGGGCGGGCCAGGGGGGAGGGGCCGTTTCTTTTCGAGAGGTCTTGCAGCTGCTGGACTGGCGAGACCACCAGGCACAGGAGGGAATGACCTCCAGGGGTCTTAATGATCTCTGGGTTAGCTCAGTATGCATACTATTGATGCATCTATTTATCACTGGGTGCAAACTTTAACTCTGAGAATGTTGTCAACACTTTGTGTCTGTTGTGGAAACGGTTCCGTCAATGGTATGGGCCATTGAGGTCTTTTGTGCTTCATCATATCTTTTATAGCTGGTTAATTCAACATTCAAAATCATCACTAACATTACGCATTAGGAAGTATCTTATTCGCTTTCAGAGTGTAAAGTATACGAAGTACACATAATTTAGAAGTAACAGGAAGCCACTCAAGAAGTATTCTGGAAATGGATACAATGTAATAAATGGCAGGTTCAGATGCTAGAAGGATTGGGTTTTTTCCTAATAATCCTTCACTTCCACTCATTACTTTAGGATCTACAGTCCTAATACAATTTCACAAAGTATGTGTATAGGAATTGAGGTGGTGAGCTTGGTGTGTGAAGAAAGAAAGAGTGGACACCAGATTGTTGGATGGTAGCTTGCACCTGTCACATGACAAGTGACTAGATAGTTGATTTTTGAGTGATACCTTTCTTTTCCCCAGTTGTTTTGCATCATGGCTGGGGGAAGAGTACCTTCAGCGACATTTTCCCATGACCCATGGCCATACAATGGTGACAAACTCCCATGACCCATGGGTTGTACAACACTACCCTCTCCCATGGGTCATGGGTTGTACAACAGGATTCAAGCCCATGACCCATGGATTGTATGACATTAATGGGGCCAAACTAACCTTGTCTGACTTACATAAGCATTACCTAACCTTATGTGATCATTACCTTGTTGAGATACATGATGGGGGAGAAAGGCAAGGTTTGATTGATGGGATCACTACTACTATATACTACAGAAAAATACCCACAGTCAGATGATCTGATCACATGACTGGCTGACACAGACACATTCAACACTCCCACTGGGGACTGGCACTCAGGTGGGCAATCACACATCTATTTACACTTGTTTGTCCCCCACCAAAAACCACCCTCGCCATGGATGTGAGATAAACAATTCGTAAAATATTTAGAGTAGGTACTGCAGCACATAAAATATGTGGGATAGGTAGGTTTACATATAAACTCTTACATAGGAAATAAGGTATCACTGGAAATGCAGCGGTTAAAGTACAGCAGGAGTAAAAGCAAAACAAGTCATGAAGGACAAAAGGACTAACAAGAAAGTTTGAGTCGAAGAGAAATCTTTCAAGAAATAAAGAGCATACGAGGCAAATGACCAACCAGTGACCACCGCCGTCTCATGTGTCACGTTGAAATGAATATATGAGGAAA
>Ga0307514_10002933_pt1 | contig 16972 bp, 12 predicted proteins | sample 16_EM_MG_FD_203088 | JGI IMG/M metagenome (GOLD analysis project Ga0307514, IMG submission 203088) | Populus trichocarpa ectomycorrhiza microbial communities from riparian zone in the Pacific Northwest, United States - 16_EM | ecosystem: Host-associated > Plants > Roots > Unclassified | place...
AATACCCTTCCTTTTGTCCCAGCACTCTCTCAGGGAATCGAACTTGTGCTCCATGCGCACCGGGCTCATAACCTGTTGGAGAGTATAACCGCTAGGACAAAACGTGATCACTGGGTGCCAGGTTTGCCTAGACACCGATGGTATACTGTGCACCAACAATAATTACCTCAAATCTTCATCACCATTTACCAATAGTTGCCATCTGCCTAATTACGAATGCGGGGGAAAGGGAATAGGGGCCAGCCCCGGATCTACTAGTAGGTGCAGTCTCTCGTTGGTCTAGATAAACTGAATATTGCAGAAGAATTTCCCTTGGTGGTGTGAAGAGACCGGATATCTATATAAGGAGGGGTTTTAGAGACTGGCCTCGCTGATATTACACAGCTGCGGGAGTTACAAAAAGGTATATGGTATACAAGACGGGACTCTAAACATGTGAATATATCCTTCGCCTGTTAAGTAGCATCTTGAGTGATAACTATCCTGCTCGTTTCAACTTTTCCAGTACTATCTCCTGTTGGTCGGCTCTCGGGTGGGTCACCTCACATGAATGGTCATATAGTAGATGTTATTTTTTATTGAGGATCATTACTCGTATTCAGTCTATCTGGGAAGCGATTCCTACATCAACATGACAACCAGCATAGGCTTCAATGGGCTTTATGTACTGTCTCCTAAGAACAATACCCTTCTCCCAAGTGACATCTCCAAGATGCACCCTTCCACCCGTCTCGGATGGGATTGGATCCACCAACCCCAACAGGTTCTAGGTCAGAGAAGACCGCTGTCGACGGCCCTCCCTACACTATGAACTCCAAGGATTGGTGGTCTCCAGTTTGGACTTTTTCCCCCCAAATTCTGTTTCCCAGAGGCCAGCATTCGTCCTCTATCCTCCTCCGATGAGAGGTACCTATGAGCGTTGCGGCCTGGCTGCGCGCCCAACCTGCTGCAAGAATGGTACTCAAGGACCAAGCCCGAGCGCACCGTCTCATAGCCTTAGGCTCCACAGACGTACCCCCCCAAAAAAAGAAAGGAAGCCCGAGCGCGGTCTTGTACCACTCGAGCGAGGAATGGGGCTTTATGTTCCGCTGCCCAGATACCCTATAAACTGGGCCAGGGCAGGAACCCTTCTCCCCTGCCAGGAGCGCTCTCTTGCGCAAACAACTGGCTTTCCATACCCTTCGAACTTGCACTACAAATACGCCTCGGCCGATGGAGCGCATTTGGGTGATAGTACAAGTGAAGCATGTATGGGATCAGAGGGTCTCACCCTCTGTATTGAGGGAACGCTCTGGTTTGGGTGTTTTAGAGACACAGCAGGTGAAGCTTTATATACTTGTTGGTTGCCACCTGGCAGTGTCAGCCCAGACTGGGGCGGTTTTTAGTTAATATATATGCGATGTGTTTCTGGGGCATGTGTGTTCGGGGATTTGTTGTAGGTCCTGTTGCCGCTTGTTGTTCGAGTGCCTGTCAGACCTACATACCCTAACTAGATCTATCAAGCACACACATCAGTTCTGACAGACTTAATTAAATATACATATTATATTAATACTTGCAAGATTTTAGGGGACCCTACTAACCATTTGTAGTAAATTGAGAGTATCGAAGTATATGCCTCAATACGACAGATATTTTGATGAACCGGGTTGCCGGGCACTCTGGGGAGAAGCTTTTGGTCCATCATGGCGGGCTTCACTTCTCTCCTGGTGTTACCATGCATGTGCTTGTTGTAGAAGCTCACACATACGGCGGTGCAAAGAAGGGCATCTCTTGGGTCAACTTGAAGCAAGGGACATGGACTGTGGGATATTTGGTGGAATCTTTGCTTGAAGGGAAGGCGGGAAGAGGGCGGGATTAAATACCCATTTTAGGGATGTGTCACATACACATGGCATTCGTTCAACAAGACTGTTTGGTATGTGTTGAGGAAAATAAGCTCAATAGGTCTCCTAGATAACCTACGAATGTATAATTGGCCAAGACAAGCGTAGATTAACAACAACGCATGAGATTTCCATACCTAGGTTAGCACATAGCAATAGAATGTTGCTCTGGGTTACTTGGCCAATAACTTATACTCTTCATGTGTCGTAACTGCAAACAGACTTTTTGCTGTTAAGAGATGGGTCACACTGTGGCTATCACGGCTGCCATATGGCCTTCGGCCGCACAAGGTATCACGATATCTGTCACCTGGACACATTTTTAGTCCTGAGGGCAAGGATTACCTAACTTCGGGGCCAATACGAGTAATGGGTAATTTTTAAAAGCAGTGAATAGTAAACATATCTATCACACCAGCAACAAGCACCAAATATCTGCAGCTGGTACTGTACATTTTTTGAGGTAGTAGATAGGTAATTTTCGAGTGGGCAGCGACGCTATTTCCGTCTTTGCTTTAACATTGTGGCACGTGTAGACGGGAAATCCTTGGGGAGCGCATGGATATAGGGCTGGATATTATCTAATTATTTTGTATTCGTATTTATGTACTGTACTACTATCCCGAGGCTCTGTCCTTCGGGGGACAGATATATACTAAACTCAAAAAAAAACTATCCCGAGGCATCACATCACCAAGCACATTAATTTATGCACCGTATTTTTTCAGCTTTTTTAGTCTTGGGCTATCATGAACAATTGACAAAGGCATAACTAGCTCTCTACGATGAAGTGTTCTGAGAGGCTGAAGAAAGCTTCACAACCGGGACACTGTATCGCGGCCTATTGAGCTTGAGGTGCAGAGGTATATACACGAAGGAATTTTTTGTGCTTGTAAAAAATGGAAATATAGGACTTCAACTCTCCTAAGAGACAGGACAAACACCAGACTACAAACCACTTGGCCAATTGGGGTAATGCCCTCAAGGGGCAAACAAGATTCCAGAGAAGAAGCTTCAGCAACGCGGATCATGGGGTCCTCATTGATTTATGTACATATGCTTATGTCCACCCGGAAATTTAAATATTTCTCTACAGCCACCCTGATCGGGGAGACATATTTAACATGAGCTAGGCTCACTAGCTGTTCAAAACGTACTGCTCCATTATTGGGGCATCCTTCTATCCAACGCCCATGACTGCCCCCTTGCACGAGAACAGGAATACCTCACCGCCAACCACTTGGTCGGTCTTATCCACGATTATTATAGTGTGGCGGGAGGACCCATTTGCCATGGCGTCTGCGATCTTGAATCTCCTGATTGCGTTCACGTGACACATACTATTTTCGGTGGAGAGTATTACATAACCGATTACCAAGGTACAGTACTGTAGGGCTTCACTGCATGCTGGCATGAGACTAATGCATATGCACGATATATGCACAGCATCAAGGCTGCACATATGGACAGCGACGTCATTATTGGAGGCCTGAAACAGCACGTGCCAGAACAAGCTGTTTGAAACTAGCCAATTCCATCACACTCTACTCACCGATTGGATCCAAGGGTACAGCGGCAGAGGGACCCGACCCTTCCCAGGTTCCGCCTTCCCAGGTTCCGCCTTCTATCCTTTACCTTCGAATTCCGCCTTCAACTTCTGCCGTTTGTGTTCCCTGGTTTGAGCGGAAGCCAGTCATATCAATCGACTTACTAAGTAGTATTTATATTCTCCTCCCAAATATACAGGGGCATCTTTGAGCTATATCACTCATTTATCTGTTGCACTGGTGCTGCGACGGCATAATGAATCCACCCTCGGCAAGGTAGGTTTTGCCCCCCGGATCAAGGTTACCGCAGCTTAGGAAGGCAGCTTAGGAAGAGTTATACTTTTTGCTAATTATATCTATTGTTAAATTTGCTTTCAGGATGCAGGGAGTGTGTCGGCAGTTTGCAACTTCAGGAAGTTGCCGTTTTCCCAATTGCAGATTTTTACATGGGCCAGGACCGGGAGCAGGCTCACTGGATGCGCATGCACCCCCGCCGGGTTCTCCGATTCCTCCCGGGGCGCCGAAAACTCCTTGCCGATTTTTCCAACGACATGGGAGTTGCAAATTTGGAGCAGGTTGCAGGTTCTCGCATGACGTTGATCCCAATGCCCCCCCACCGCCGGTTGAGGATCCAGATAGTGCACAGTCGCTATATCGTGGATGGAATCAATTGCTCGGGAACACCCAACGGGGTGCAGCGGCCCGAAGCGGGATCGGAGGGTATTCTGGACGAACTGGGCTTAGCACGGAGCTAACACCGGACCAGATGGAGAGATTCCTAGACGGTGCCATGAGGATCCTTGATATTGGCAGTACGGAGACGATCCAGCAGCTCATTCGGGAGCTTGCTACTGACCGTGGTCTCAACCGGATTAGACAGGTGATGGAGGCAGAGTTTGTGCTTGGATATTCTCCATCCAAGTTATCTTTCAAGCGCCATTGTTTCCCCTTCCTTAGAATACTGGCTCATGAGGAGTTGCGTGCGTCGTTAGTGCTTGAGACTGAGGTCGGTACGCTTTACAACTTTGTTTACGGACCTGGTGGACGACGTGGGATAGTTTTCTTTGCGCAAGTCGCCCAAAGTCTCGTTGGCGCACTGGGCTCAGGGGACAGGGAACTGGTTGAAAATACTTTGAATATTGCATCCGTAGCTCTCTTCAACACCCTGAACCTGAACCATGCAGCCGTTGTACAGGATGACTTCAAAGTCATTGTCCTTCAGCTTGATGAACTCCTTGCCGAGTGCAGGCCCGAGCCACACTCTACCAACTCCAACGCCGCATTCCTCTTTCGGTCTGCACAAGACACCATAAACCGCATCAAAATCCTCCTTAAAATCGCGGACGCCCTTCCGACTGCTGCGGTGCGGAAGCCAGCCGCCACCATCGGGGTCAGTATTGAACCTTATCAAGTGGACTTCCCTGGTGAACTCTCCCGTGAGGGGCCACGGCACGACAATGACCATGCCGAGATTGCTAAAATCAAAATTCTACCAACAAGCGAGGAGATCAATTCCCATCGAAACGAGTTTATACCACAGAGGTCACTGGCCTATCCACACCACCTGGAAGGAATCTCGCGAGTATTTGATTTTCAGTTTCGACTGCTCAGAGAAGATACGTCTGGGCAGATTAGGGAGGCGGTTCGCACCGTTATCCACAGGTGGGATGAGCTTGTGGGTGCGAAAGTTGCCGGAAAGGATGCAAAGAAGCTGAAATCCGAGACACATAACGTGCGTACACTGGTTTATCAGAATGCGATGTTTGAGACTGTGAGATGCACCAACCGTGATGGCATTATCTTCACGGCCAGCTTCGATCAGCCTGCCAAAGTCCAAGCTCTTCAGGCGAGCGCCCGGAAGGAGTGGTGGGAGAGAGCAAGGTATCTTGCTGTTGGCTCTTTGCTTTGCCTGGTTGACTGCCACAAGAGGGCAACATTCCTAGTCGTGTGCGAGCGAAAGGTGATTGCTGCCGACTATAAGCGACAGACCAAAGGTAACGAAGCTGAGGTAACTAACGCTCCCGATGACGATCTTGCGAGCGACCCCCATCGAGCGAGGATAACCCTTCGCTTTGCTCAAGAGATTACACGAGAGGACGTGGAAAGCATCTTTCTTTCCACCGACGCAGTGAACTCGCAAGTCCTTGTGGAGTTCCCTGGATTACTTTTTGCTTCTTTCAGTCCTATCCTCAAGTCTTTACAGGAAATATCTAAAGACGGAAGCGTACCATTCACTAACTGGCTGGCTCCATCACCAACGCTCACCTATGATGCAGACCCGAGCGCTCAGCAGAACGTTGCGGTACAGCCTCCCCTTTATATGACAAAGCCTGGTGTCGCACTCAAGCTGGACTCCATCACAAATGGGATACCTATCACTTACTCTATCGGGTGCGATCTGGCAACTAGACAACTCGAGGAGGTCACTACTCTCGATCATGGTCAATGCGAGGCTTTGCTTGCAAGCTTCAGCAAGGAACTTTCCCTTATTCAAGGACCGCCTGGAACCGGAAAATCGTACCTTGGAGTGCAGATCGTCAAAGTCTTACTGGCGAATCGAGAGGTGACGGATATTGGGCCAATTATCTGCGTGTGAGCATTCTTTTGCCACTGCCCTGGTGGAACTCATGCTAACACCGAAGCCTGGGTTTATGTATATAGCTGCTATACGAATCATGCATTAGACCAATTCCTAGAACATCTACTCGATGATGGCATCAAGAACATTGTTCGTGTTGGCAGTCGCTCAAAATCGGATCGAGTTCAGCAAAAGTCTCTCTATTTTCTGTCGCAGCGAGAGGAACAGACCCAGCCGGAACGGATTAGTATGATGAAGGCAAAGGGGGAGCTTATAGAGATCGAGAGAACCATCGCGGCTGCGTGTAATCAACTCTATGCACCCGCAAGCCCAGCAACCCTCAAGACATTTCTCCAAGAAGCTTATCCCATAGCCTTTATGGATATATTCGGCGAAGATACCGAAGACGAGGAAGGGTTCAAAGTAGTTAGAAGGAAGGTCCACGGTGTGAACCGTAGTGCTGAGCAGAGGCTTGATGACTGGCTGCAAGGTCGACTTTCGTATGATAGTGTGTTCAAGAGAGCTCAAAACTCACAGCGCATTCGCCCAATTGATCAGTTGCGAGCAATGAGTGTCTTTGCGTTGTCTGCTAGGGAGCGGAAAGCCTTATTGGAATATTGGTCTGATGAGCTGAAGGAAAAGTCGACCCAGGACCTTCTACACGCAGCAGAAGAGCATGCTAAAGAGCGACAAACCGTAAGTCGCCAACAGAACGAACAGGAGCGGCGCTGCCTGCAAAAGAGCCATGTGATTGGGCTTACTACGACTGGGTTTGCCGCGCACGCAGACCTGATTCGCTCACTCAAATCCAAGGTTCTGATATGTGAAGAGGCGGGTGAGGTTTTGGAGGCACATATCCTAACCGCCTTGCTTCCCAACATGGAGCACGCTATTCTCATCGGAGATCACTTGCAGCTGCGACCACAGATCATGAAGCATGAGTTCTCCATAGAAAATCCTAAAGGGGGACAGGCGTATGGCCTGAACACGTCCTTGTTCGAGAGGTTGGTGGAGGTGGAGCGGTTTGGTGGGAAGCGGTTCCCTATTGCTAAACTTGACACGCAGCGGCGAATGCATCCATCCATTGCCAACTTAGTAAGGAACACCTTGTATCCTGGCCTGCGTGACCACCCTTCGACAGAGATTCACCCGCAGGTTCCTGGTATGGCCAAACGCCTTTTCTGGATGGACCACAGACATCTTGAGGCCAGCGAGGACAAACTAGAGCTCATTCAGACTTCGCACGCGAACGAATTTGAGGCAGATATGGTGGTGGGACTGGTTAGGCATCTGGCCAGGCAGGGAACTTATAAGAGTGGAGAAATCGCAGTCCTAGCCCCTTATCTAAGGCAGTTATTTATCCTACGACGGAAGCTGGCGACGGCGTTTGAGGTTATTGTTGGCGACCGAGACCAGGAACAGCTGGAAGAGGCTATTGATGCAGGCGAGTTGGAGTCAGCCCCGTTGGAACAACCAGCTCGTGTCCTGAAGAAAGGTGCATTGCTTAGTGAAGTGCGAGTTGCAACAGTGGATAATTTTCAGGTCAGCGCTGCCGACCTTTCTAAATCATTTTGTCTGCCAGTAAACCTAAGTACTAACTGTTCATGTATATTCAGGGCGAGGAAGCGAAGGTCATCATTATTTCCCTTGTCAGAAGCAATAGAAGAAATAAATGTGGATTCTTGAAGACTTCAAACAGAATCAACGTCTTGTTGAGGTAACGTCCGGATCTGTCAGCCTGTTGTGCCTAGTATCCGCTAATGATGGTTGCCTCTTGTAGCCGAGCAAGAGACGGCATGTACATCATCGGAAATGCAGAGACATGCGGGCAAGTTGAAATGTGGAAGAAGGTTATCACGATGTTTGAAAAGGACAACAGCATCGACCAGCATCTACAACTATGTTGTGCCCGGCACCCACAAAAAACCATCTTCGTCACACAGCCGGAAGATTTCCACATGCTATCTCCCGAAGGCGGATGCAGCGAGCGGTGTCAGTGGCGACTTAGATGCGGTCACCCATGTCTTAATAAATGCCACTCCGACCTCCTTCACGAAAATACCCTCTGCCTGGAGCGCTGTAACAGGACATTCAAGCACTGTGATCACCCTTGCCCTAAGACTTGCGGTGAGCCATGTAGTAGATGTGAAGTTCAAGTTCCGGGAGTTCAACTACCCTGCGGACATACACCTAGTAAACTGCGGTGTCATCAATTGCAGCAGATACATGAAGTTCGATGCACTGAGCTGGTGCAGAGAAAGCTCGAGGTGTGTGGGCATGAGACAACTATGCAGTGTGGTGAGGATCCAAAGGCATATGTATGCCGCAGGATGTGTGAGGGGCGATTGCCCTGTGGACACAAGTGCAAGTCTTTATGTTCATCTTGCACACGCCGGAGTGAAGGTGGGACAGGCAAAACGACCATCCATGGTCCATGCAGGATTGTCTGCGGAAGAAACTACAGTACTTGTCCCCACAGCTGCAAAAAGTTCTGTCACGGCGAGGTGAAGTGTTCCCCCTGCGATCAACCCTGCGCTATTAGTTGCGACCACTCAGTATGCAGCAAGCTATGTAGGGAACCATGCGCGCCGTGCCCGGAGAGATGTACTTGGGGCTGCAAGCACCGCAGGCCCTGCGACATGCCCTGTGCTGTTCCTTGCAACATCAACCCATGCTCAAAGAGATGTGATTGGCAGCTAGACTGTGGCCACCAATGCCCCTCTGTTTGCGGCGAGGCTTGCCCACCCACTGGTTTTTGTCAGGAATGCGCAGAACCAGCCTTATTGAACCGTCAAGTGGACCTGATAACCCTCGAGACCTACGCAGAGATCGATCTTGATTCAGACCCGATAATCGTGCCAAAATGTGGACATTTTTATACAATGTCGACTTATGACCATCATATGGGCATGGAGAATGCCTATCGGATGACGCCAGACGGACAAATCATTGGCCCCAGAGCCCTCGATGGCAGTGAGGCAAGGGAAAATCTAGACCCTGATGAACCTCCAGAAAAGTTGGTGGTGCGTGCATGTCCTGACTGTCGGGCCCCTCTTCGAGATATCCATCGATACAACAGAATTGTAAAAGTTGCCTATCTCGACGAATCAACGAAGAGATTCTGCACCATAGCGCAAGCGAATTACCTCAAACTATACCAGGAGGTATCCACCGCACAGAACCGTCTTGTGGAGGACCGGGGCCAATTTCTTTACCGCTTGTCCAACATTTCAAAGAAAAACGTATCTGAAGATAGGTTTCCGCACCCTCTCGAGGAGCGCATTCAGAGGGCCAATGGACTTCTGGGTAAAATCTGGGAGTTTGCATGGACGGTTGTCGAGGAAGAGCAACCATACGTCCGCGTACGGGATATTGTACTCAGTCAGCGGCGAAGACAACAAGCTGAGGCTATACCAAACTCTCCCGCTGGGGGCGTATCGATCACAAGTTCTTCAACGCCCTATGTGATGGATAGTTCTGTCGTTCAACTGGGGTTCCGATTGAAAGCTTACAACCTCTTCAGTGAATTCAAGTGGGACACTCTATGGGACCTGCACACCATTGCTGAAAGTGACAAGACGGATAAAGCCACACAGAAGAAGCTGCGGCGGAGAATTATGAGCGAGATTCCAGGGGCGTACCACCTGTGTTCGGGTATTATCAATGAGTGCCAGCATGCTAATTTGGCCAAATATGAAGTCGAAGCAAGAGTGTTCCGGGTGAGGTTTGTTGCGCTGAATAGGATGACATCGGTGGCCCTGAAGATGCTGTTGGCTGCAGCGCAAGCCCTACCTGGTTTAGCTGTGGAGCAAGAACAGCGGCAACAAGCTACTGACTTCACCTCGGAAGAAAGAATACATGAGGAGATGCAGAGCCTAGAGAGATGTGACTATCTATGCGGACAACTACCCGGAACAGTTGGGCCAATGAAGGAAAAAATTACAGAAGCAAAAAAACTCCTTGGTGGTATGACATTCTATAGTCCGGTTTCGGCGGAGGAGAAGGAGGCAGTATACCGGGCTATGGCGAAGGAGTTTATCTCGACTGGAAGGTGGTACACTTGCCAAAATGGCCATCCGGTAAGTCTCGTTCCCCTTTTCTTGTCTCGCCCCCCCCTCCCCTACCCTTGTGAAATAGCAAAATGACAGGTTTTCCGGCCTCGGATAGTTTACGATCGGTGACTGCGGTGCACCAAGGCAGTTGGCTACGTGTCCAGAGTGTGGGGCACAGATTGGAGGGAGTGCGAGGGGGTTGGCGGAGGGGGTGGCGCGTGCAAATGATTTCGCGGCTTTGGATGGCATGGTGGACAGGCTGAGGTTATAATGAATGTCAAGGGGTATGTTTTGTGTATTAATGGTTTAGTGCATGACTCGGAAATTATTTTTGTTATTACAAGCTACGCTAGTAAGAATAAGTTTGAGATTGTGGACCCAGAGCCTGAGAGCTTGGTCCTAATCCAGGAATTCTAGGGGAAGGACAGGTTATCCGAATAATATTGGATTCGCGTTAACCCATTGACCCCCCCTTCTCTAATTTGCAGCTGGGTGCGTAATTTTATGGCACACGAGGCGGTTTTCTGGAACCCACAGTCACTGCGAGTTTCCACGGACCAGACTTCCACCCCATTAATCCGTACTTACGCTGTGACTATATCCGTACAACCCGAAATCGGGGGTTCTCCTCCCAGTGGGGTCGGAATATCTCACGTGCAGTACGAAGCAGACATGGTTACCGAATTGGGGATACAGAGCCGAGGCCAGCACGTGATGAGTTGCAACATGACCTTGGCATTCGCTGTGATTTAATCTTCTTTTTTTTTTTTTTTTGAGTCGTCTGTGGAGGATGATCGCAGATCATTCTAGACGTCATGTCATGGGGAGATTGGCTCCGCATGATACACGTGGCTGCCATACACGCAGATCAGAGCTTACCTACATAGTGATAATATAAACGTCGTATCTTGATTTGTATCATTCGCAAGGTTCTAGTAAGGCAGTGGCGAGCGTACCAACATGGCAGAAAAAAAGCTCACCGGTCCAAAGGGAAGAGCAGGAGTATCGATATCCCGAAGATGAATTATTTTTGAAGGATATAATTCGCTACTGAGGGGCTTGTACCAACCAGGCATGGAATTAGTCTTTACGCGAGCCAGCTCGACCTCCTATTGTAGTCTAGTTAAAATATATGTACATACATGTGGGGCATCGGGCCGGGGGCATTAATGTTGGTGGCATCAGGGTGTCTTTTGAGTGTCTCCCAGTGTCTCCTGGTGTCTCCTTAACTGGCACTTTTCCTCCTGGAGACTATTTTTCAAAATGCTCAGACGCCGCTCGATACACTCCGGATTTGCCCCAATTTTGTAGGATTCTCTTGATTCCCAAACTTCATTTTTTCAGACCTTTTACATCAGATCGCTGGGCTAGTACCGCGGTGGGTGACTACGCGTAGAAGTCTCCCTACGCTGACAGGACAGGGTCATGTGACACCTGCCCAGTAAGGGTCGACTACATCACCAACCATCATCATCACAGGACAAGGTGGTTATGTTGAATACATCATCGACAGTGATGCAAGAGAATCTGTATGATAAAAGGCGTCCTGGGGGACACGAAGGAGGAGAAGATAATCGTACATACAATCATTGTTCCAACGTACAATTGTCTTATCATACACAGCACTAAACAGGTAATCGCATTTTTGACGTTCTCTTTTCCTAGTCTAGACTACTCTTTATGGTTGCCTTTTATAGTCCTGATTTATAATTAGCTCCTATAGTGTTGGAGAGTATTACCGCCAGGACAAAACGTGATCACTGAGTAGATTTGCCTAGACACCGATATCGTATACTGTACGTCAACATATATATAGCTAGCTACCTTTTGCCAAGCAGACTACCTTTTCTGGTACCACATGGTACCATTTTGGTAATTGAGCTAGCCCATTTTGGTAGTCTCGATAGGGTCGGGAGGCTACGAGGGGCTTGTGCCAACCAGACTATCGGGAGGTTTTTCAGTTACTTATTCACCAGTTTTACGGAGCCGTTTGGAGCGTCAGAAGAGTCGTCAATTTTTCCATTTATTTGTATATAAGATGCAGCAAGGAGGGCGACTAACTATCCCAAACCTGAATCCGTTCGCATTGCGATAGCATACCATAGGCTCCTTTAAGGGGTCTCTCATGTACGTAATGAGTTTTTTTTTTTAAAAAAAAAAACCTCAAATGCCACCACTCCAGCTATACATGCAACTGCCCCTCCCCCTACCCCTCTTATGTATAGCCCTTAGTGATCACTAGACGCCATCCGTTCTCCTCCAATTTCTCTCTGGATACCATCAGTTTTGCCTTCCAAACTCCAATCCCCACCAGGACCCCCTTTTTCTCAACCTCACTGCACAACTTATCTGCTCACTCCTCCCATTGCATGGGCATCCCTCTGTTTCTGCCTTTCTTATCTTGTATAGTCATTGGCATTGGGGGCCCCTGTTTGTTCGTGTCGATGGGTATGCTGACGCTCTCCTGTTCCAGTCGACGTTGGTTCCGGGGTCAAATCTCACTGTCACTGCCTTCCTTTCTGGCCGCCTGGCTTCCTTTGTTGCCGCTCTGATGCCCCCCTCTGTTGGTGGTCATGGGGGAGCGAGCGACCTCACACCTCGGTATGAATGGGAAGTTACATGTTGATCTGCTAGCTCATTTCCCTTGATCCCTATGTGGGCTCGTACCCAGCCGATTCCGGTGTCTAGATTGTTTAATTGCCTCCATCTGAGGGCCATCTTGATCTCTTTCTCGATGCCGGATCTCGGGGGTTCCCCTCTTGACAGGTTGAGGGTCGTGAGGGTCGTGTCAGAATGAGGAGCATATCCGTGTCCTCGTGTGACAGTTCTTGTTGCCCCTTCTGTCTTCTGTGTGGCAAGCATATCTGGCGTGCCCCCCTTCGCTCCGCTGCCATCACTGTACGCCACCCGCCATCCCCAAACCAAATCAGCGGATTTGTGAATACTACTAGATTTTTCTTTTCTTTTCTTTTCATTCAGCACATAATACACTACGTTTACAGTACAGCCTAGCTCAACAAGTCAATGATAAAATTACCATGCCTCGAGGGACTCAAGAGAACCCTTAACAACTAATTTCGACATTACTCATCATCGCCTATATCAACCCTGTTGGTATGCTCGAGAACAGCTCATGTAATGCTGGACAGTATCGCCGTGAAATTTAGTCTGGTTGGCACGTGAAATTGTGATTTTTTTAAAAATTAATCATTACTCGCATTCAGCCTATGTAGACTATGGCGAGGGACCGTATCCCCCGAGTGGAAACCCGGCAAGGAACTCTCTCGACCCACTGGGCTGATCCAGCCTCTACCAGGAACACCCCCGTTAACGATAAGGAAATTACATCAGGAAATTACAGAACTTGGCGGCGCAGCTGGGACTCGAACTCTGGGCTGTTCTCCTGTGATTTCAAAGACCGATGCATACTGTATCCTCGAGTGGATCTCTATTGTTGGTTCATATACTCGATCAACGCAGCCTATACATATGTCAGTGGATCTCTATTGGTGGTTCATATTCTCGATCAACGCAGCCTATACATACATATGTAGGTGAAAACAAATCTAGTCTTTCGTGCATGGCGCTAGGCAGCCCCAACAACATCTTGCTTGCGTCCTGGTGAGGCTACTACAACAATGCCGAATTCGAATCACACACCTTGTAGGAGTATTTAATGATATAGTCCTTCCTGTCATTTTCACAGACCAGTTTTTGCGAGCTACCCATCTCGACTAAGCACCATGGCATCCTCGGAAAAGTATGTCAACAATCCGCTCTTTTCCCACTTGTACTGACACTTAGTAGAAACGATTTTCCACTGGGCAAGCAGTCTCCCCGGAAAACCGTCGGCATTGTCGGTGCTGGCATCTCCGGTTTATATGCCGCCTACATACTGCAACGGAGGTACAATGTCAAAGTACATCTCTATGAACTTGGAGAACGGATGGGTGGTCGTATTTGCACACGCCGCTTTACCTCTGAGCGACACCAGTATTACGAAGCTGGAGCCATGCGCATACCTAAAACCAAGTTCCATATTTCTGTGGAACGCCTGGTCAATGAGCTCAACCAGTATCACCAAGCAGGATTGAAAGTCATTCCATATACGCTTACATATCCGGGGAATCTAATCTTCGTCAATGGTATTAGATCAAACGATAACAACAAACAAACGGCAAAAGCACTCGGCTTTACCAATGTTCCTGAGCCCTACGCGGACAAAACAGGTCCTGAACTGCTCTACGAGGCGATTCGAACATTTGTGGATATACTTCAGGAAGACTTTGAAAAGGGCTGGGAGCTTCTCTTGGAGTACGACCATTGTTCTTTCCGAAGTTATCTGCTCAACATCGAGAGATGGCCTCCATCCGTTATTGAGTTTGTTGAGACAATGTGTTCGCAAACCAACCAATTCATCCTAAGCTTTCCTGAGATGGTAATGCAGAGCATGGACTTTAAAACCAAGGACTGGTGGACCTTGGAGGATGGGATGGATCGACTTCCGGAAGCACTCGCACGAGTTGTAGGACTTGAAAATATCACTTTTGGAGCACGGGTGCAGAAGGTTACCAAAGAACAATCAGATAGGATTCGTATTCAAGCTTTCCGCGGCGGCCATGTTTTCGAAGAGGTCTTCGATAAGGTCTTGCTTGCCATCCCACCTGGTGCTGTGCGAATGATCGTTGAGCGCCCCCTTTGGCCATTAGTCAAGGAGCAAGGCCTTCGCTCAATGTTCTTTGAACCTCTGTATAAAATCGGTATCCGCTTCAAATCCCGTTTCTGGGAACACACCTCACCGCCATCACTCGGTGGGCAGTCGACCACAGATCTCCCCATCCGTTGGATTGTGTATCCGTCTTACGGGATTGAAGAGGAAGGTCCCGGTGTTCTGCTGCTTTATTCTTGGATGACAGACGCATTGTTGTGGTCCTCTATTACCTTCGAGCAGCGTGTACACATGGCCCTGACCCACCTTAACACAATTTATGCTCAGTTTGATGTTGATGTGTTTGACCAGTTCATTGCTGCAGATGACACACCATGGGCGGAGCGAAACCCAATGGGGGACGCCATGTTTCTCCCGGGGCAATACACCGAGTTCTTTGCCACTGCAATAGAGCCAGAGGGAAACATTTATTTTGCTGGGGAACATCTGAGTCGGCATCATACCTGGATTGCGGGCGCCCTCGATTCAGCTAACACTGCGGTCCAGCAAATGCTGAAAGCCTGGTCCGAGGAGTCACATAAAATTCCATATCTGCGCCCAGTCAAGGGTGTTGAAGATGGATTTGTTCCGGTAATTGGTGATCCTGAAGCCCCGGCGGTGAGAGAAGAGGACGAGCGTAAGAAAATCCTCAGAGAAGGGTTGCTGGACATCCGGGCGGATCCGGTTAAATTTAGAGATTCGATTCTCAAGCGCAACACGATACAGAAACTTAGGCCATACAACCCTCCGCAGGTGGCGTGAGGAAGTGGCGAATGCTTGCGCCCTTCGATTAGCACAGAAGAGGACCAGAGTCAGAGAATCGGATGATTTGAAGAGGACACCAGTTCACGCTCCGAGAAAATTTCATTTGCTGGTTTTGATTTCAAGCTTTGCGTTTTTATTCATGTCTTTGACTTGCCTATTTGTCGTTTCCTTGATTGTCCTTGTTGCATGTTAAACCTGCCTTGAATGGCTATCAAGTCACGGGGTTGTGAGGAGTCCCCTCCCCCCCCAAAAAAATTTAAAGTCAAGTGGTATGACTGAGGTGGCAGGGAGAATCATCTGTGAATTATGTTGGTGGTATGATAGCAATATCTTATGTTACATACAACTCTGTCATAAATCGGGTAACCTGCCGTTGCAGCATGACCGACCATGCATGGTAGGATGACCGGTAGTGAGAGGAAATTCTGATCTATGTAAACTACTACACTCTACAAAATGGCTACAGTCACATCTCGCCAAGATCATCCTAATACTCAATAACCCCCTGACAATATACCCTCCCCCTCTACCCCCCTATAGTGTTGAATAAGTTTCCTACAATAGCATCCTCCAGAGCATCCTCAACCACTATGGAGAGATTACTAATTACTCTAGATACTTCAATACCCCCTCTTGTCAGGCTCCAAGGGTCGTTTCCAACGCAGAGCACTCGAGCCTCTTCCGAGACGTTGTAACCTCAACCTAGTAGCTCTCGCAGTGTCTAACCTAGCACCCAATCTAGCGCCCCTCGAAGCAGCCATTGCGGATGGTCACAACCTAGCGTCCAACCTAACTGCTGCCTCTTCCAAGGCGTTTTAACCCCCGTACGGCAGCCATGTGATCAGCCCAAACTTGAATACCACCGCAGGGTGCTTATCGCGTAGGGAGAGCGACTGAGAGCTGAGTTGGAATTCGAAGCTGGCCATGGGTTAGATACTGGGTTAGATGCTAGGAGAGCAATTGGGTTGGACGTCGACGCTGGGTTAGGCATTGGGTTGGGTTGAGCAGTGGGCACGTGCGCGCTGGGAGAGCATCTGGACTCGACGCTGGATTGGGCGCTGGATTGAGCGCTAGGGCGAGAGCTACTAGGTTAAGGTTAAAACGTGTCGGAAGAGACTAGAAAACCCCGGGTATTGGAGCTCCTAGAGCTATTGAAGACGGCTTCATGATTTGCAGGGGATTAAGGTGAGAAGTTCAGGGTAGCAAAATGGAGAGGATTTGGTTGATTCCATGAAATTAATTCTTGGAATTCCCAAATTTGTACATATTAGTGCCGGCACCCTCGTTGAGACACTCCCGATTTTGCCATTTTGTAGGCTCCCCTTTCAACGCTCATTTGGCATGGATCTAGATGGTAGGTAAAGACCTCCTAGCATCCATAGGGCACTCGCTTGATATTCAACCCTGTAGCGGGGGGTAGAGGGGGGGGCGTCCTC
>Ga0307514_10002934_pt1 | contig 16969 bp, 10 predicted proteins | sample 16_EM_MG_FD_203088 | JGI IMG/M metagenome (GOLD analysis project Ga0307514, IMG submission 203088) | Populus trichocarpa ectomycorrhiza microbial communities from riparian zone in the Pacific Northwest, United States - 16_EM | ecosystem: Host-associated > Plants > Roots > Unclassified | place...
CCCGGCCCTGCCCGATCATCGGGTAGAGCATCGCGATTCCGCCCAGCGGCAGCAGCAGCCGCCACCACAGCCGACGCCGGGACGCCTTGGCCGCGCGCACCACGCCGAGCGGCTCGATGACGACTGAGCGCAGGGTGACCAGGGTGACTAGCACCGCGGCCGCCGGCACGGCGAGTCCGACCAGCAGGGCGAGGGCGGGGGAGGGATTGAGGTAGCTCGGGAACACGCTGATGCCGAACACCTCGACCGAGCCCGCCACCTGACGGCCCATCATGAAGAAGACCGCGCCGAACACCAGCCCGAGCACCGCGCCCGCGAGGGCCTCGCCGGCGGCGATCCGCCGGGTCGAGCGGCCGTCGGCGCCGACCAGCCTGAGCGCCGCGAGCCGCCGGTCGCGCCGCTCGCCGCCGAAGCGTACGGCCGCGGCGATGAACACGGCGACCGGCATCAGCAGGACGACGAAGACGACGAGGATCAGCAGGAGCAGCACGGGGTCGGTCTTCTCGGACGTCGCCTGGTCATTCCCGAACCGGTCGATCCGGGCCACACCGCCGTGGTCGAGCTTGTCGGCGAGGCCCTGGCCACCCCGGTAGAAGGCGAATTCCCCCGGGCCGATCAGCCCGCTCTCGCCGATCGTGCCGACGATCCGCTGCGGCAGCCGCTCCCGCAGCAGCTTCCCGGAGCCGGACTCCAGGAAGTCCTTCAGCGCGGGGGAGACCACCATCTCGCCCGGCGCCGGGAACTTCTCCAACCCCGGAGGCAGGGGTGCCTTCGGCCCCTCCGGCTCCAGCTCCCGCCCCCGGACATCCTTGTCGCGGAAGGTGGAGCCGGCGCTCACGATCAGGAGCGAGTGGTCCGACCTGGACACCTTGGTGTCGGTGTCGCCGAAGAAGAGGTCGCTGCGGGCGTCCTCCCGGTCGTGCCGTACCGCCAGCGCGCTCGGGATCGCGGTCGTCAGCAGCAGCAACGCCACCCCGAGCCCGACCCCGACGGCCGTCAGCAGCGCCCGCACCCATCCCTCGCGCCCGCCGGCGAAGGCGAACCTGACCCCCATGGCAAGGTCCCGCCACCACTGCCTCGCGGTCATACGGCCCGCTCCATGTCCCGGGACTTCCCGTCCCGTACGACGATCTCGCGGTCGGAGTAGGCGGCCACCCGGGCCTCGTGCGTGACCAGCACGACGGCGGCGTTGGTGGACCGGGCCGCCTCGGTCAGCAGCTCCATCACACGCTCGCCGTTGAGCGAGTCGAGCGCGCCGGTCGGCTCGTCGGCGAACAGCACCCGCGGGCTGGTGACCAGCGACCGCGCCACGGCGACCCGCTGCCCCTGCCCGCCGGACACCTCACCGGGCCGCTTCTTGCGCAGGTCGTCGACCTCCAGCCGCTCCATCCACGACAGCGCGGCCCGCTCGGCCTCCTTGCGGGGGGTCCCGTTCAGCCGCAGCGGCAGGGCGACGTTCTCGACGCAGGTCAACTCGGGGACGAGCTGCCCGAACTGGAACACGAACCCGAACTCGCTGCGCCTGAGCGCACTGCGCTGGGCGTCGCTCATGGTGGCCATCTCGCGCCCGTTGTACGTGATCGACCCCGAGTCGGGCGTCACGATCCCGGCGAGACAGTGCAGCAGGGTCGACTTCCCGGACCCGGACGGGCCCATCACGGCGACGACCTCACCGGGGTGGATGGAGAACTTGGCGCCGTCGAGCGCGAGGGTCGGGCCGTAGGCCTTGCGCAGATCGTCGGCCGCGAGCAGGGAACCGTTGGGATGAGTCACTTGGTCACCGCCTCGGCGAGCTTGTCGAGCCGGGCGGCCGTCAGTTCGAGCCAGCGCAAGTCGGCCTCCAGGTGGAACAGGGCGTGGTCGCAGATGAGTTGGTCGGCCAGATCGCCGTTGCGCTTGCGGTCGGTGAGGATCCGCATCATGCGCAGATGCTCGGCACGCTGCGTGTCGAGGGTGTCGGCAGCGTCGCGCCGCGTCAGCAGCGCGAGGACGACCTTGGTGTACAGCGTCGACTGCAGATACGGCTCGGGCTTCTCCGGTGTGGCGAGCCACCGCTGTACGTCGGTGATCCCGGCCTCGGTGATCGCGTACCGCTTCCGCTCCGGACCGTCGCCGGGTTCGATGCCGTCGACCTCGACGAACCCGTTCTTGAGCAGGCGGGACATCGTCGAGTAGACCTGGCCGTAGTGCAGTGGCCGGTCGTGACCGAACTTTTCGTCGAAGGCCCGCTTCAGGTCGTAACCGTGGCGCGGGCCGGACTCCAGGAGCCCCAGAAGAGTGTGACCGATGGACATGGAGAGGACTCTACACACGGTGTATACCCCGTATGTATACGTCGAGTGTGCACTTGGTGGAGGAGCGTACGGTCGCGCAGGTGGGAGCCGATTGTCACGGTTCTGCGACAGGCCCCGAGCCGCGGGGCGGACGGCCCCGGCGCGGCAGCGGCCCGGTCTCCCCGGGGAGCCGCCCCGCATCGGCGAGGGCCTTGCGCAACAGGAACTCGATCTGGGCGTTGGCCGAGCGCAGTTCGTCCCCGGCCCACCGCGCCAACGCCTCGTACACCAACGGGTCCAGCCGCAGCAGCACCTGCTTGCGCTGCTGCGGCCGACGCCTGGGCGATGAGCCCTCGGAGGGTGCCGTCACTGGTAGAGCGTCCCCGTGTTCAGTACCGGCTGGGGCGCGCGGTCGCCGCACAGCACCACCATCAGGTTGGACACCATCGCCGCCTTCCGTTCCTCGTCCAGCTGGACGATGTCCTGCTCGGTGATCCGGGCCAGCGCCGCCTCGACCATCCCCACCGCGCCGTCGACGATCTGCCGCCGGGCCGCGACGACCGCGCCGGCCTGCTGCCGCTGGAGCATCGCCGAGGCGATCTCGGGCGCGTACGCGAGGTGCGTGAAGCGTGACTCGATGATGTGCACGCCGGCCGCCTCCACGCGCGCGTGCAGTTCGAGGGCGAGCTTCTCGGTGATGTCCTCCGCGTTGCCGCGCAGCGAGAGCCCGTCCTCGTCATGGGCGTCGTACGGGTACTCGATGGCGATGTGCCGCAGGGCCGTCTCGGTCTGGGTGGCGACGAACTCCAGGAAGTCGTCCACCTCGAAGGTGGCCTGGGCGGTGTCCTCCACCTTCCACACCACGACCGCGGCCAGCTCGATCGGGTTGCCGTAGGCGTCGTTGACCTTGAGGACCGGTGTCTCGTGGTTGCGGACGCGGGTCGAGATCTTCTGGCGGGAGGTGAGCGGGTTCACCCAGCGCAGCCCGTCCTCGCGGATCGTCCCCCGGTAGCGCCCGAAGAGCTGGACGACCCGGGCCTCGCCCGGCGCCACCGTGTTCAGGCCGCACATGGCGATGAAGGAGGCGAGGCCGACCAGGATGCCGCCGATGATCAGGGCGGCCTTGGCGCCGGTCGCGGCCACCGTGGTGGCGCTCACCACCATGCCGATGCCGAGCAGCAGTCCGACCAGGCCCAGCAGCAGCGCGAGACCGCCGCCGATGCTGTGCGCGGTGAACTCCCGTACGCGTGGCGAGGGCATCGCGGGTATGTCGGTGGTCGGTGCGGAGTCGTTCGTGGACATGGAGGCTCCCCCAGCTGGCTTGTGTCTATCTAAGTGATATCACTTTACCTCGCCACAGCAACCCTTGCTCCCTCTCGTACGTCGGTTCCAGTGGGACGGGTGCTGATTGTCACGTCCGTAAAAGACAGGATCGAAAGCCCTTTGTCACACCAAGCGGTGTTAGCTTTCTGAGCTGACCTGAGCCACGAACCTGTGTGACAGCAGAGAACGAAGCGGAGCGAGCGGACTCATGGGACGAGCGGAAGAGAGACGAGCGCGACAACGTGGTGGCCACCGCGCGGCGTCCACCAGCTCGTCCTCGTCGCCGGCTGCGGGTGTCGAGGGTGGCGGCCGGGCCGCCACCCGCAGGGCGGCCAAGGGCAAGGGCGGCGGCAAGTCCGCCAACGCGGGCAAGCCCCGAAAGAGCGGCATACGCAGGCTGTTCACCTGGAAGAAGATCCTCGGCACCTTCTTCGGCCTCTGCCTCCTCGGCATCGGCGCCTTCATCGTGCTGTACATCATGGTGCCCGTCCCCGACGGCAACGCGGCGGCGCAGGCCGCGGAGCGCCAGAGCAACGTCTACAAGTACAGCGACGGCTCGGTCCTGGCCAGAAAAGGCGAGGTCAACCGCGAGATCGTGGACCTGTCCAAGGTGCCCAAGGATGTTCAGCACACCTTCGTCGCCGCCGAGAACAAGAGCTTCTACACCGACTCCGGCATCGACCTGAAGGGCACGGCCCGCGGTCTGTACAACACGCTCAGGGGCCGGGGAGCGCAGGGCGGATCGACGATCACCCAGCAGTACGTCAAGAACTACTACCTCACCCAGGAGCAGACGGTCACCCGCAAGCTCAAGGAGATGGTCATCTCCCTGAAGGTGGACCGCCAGAACTCCAAGGACGACATCCTCGCCGGCTACATCAACACCAGCTACTACGGCCGCAACGCCTATGGCATCCAGGCCGCGGCCCAGGCCTACTACCGGGTCGACGCCGAGGACCTCTCGGTCGAGCAGGGCGCGTATCTCGCCGCCGTCCTTCAGGCGCCGAGCCAGTACGACTGGGAGGTCGCGAGCGAGACCGGCAAGAAGCTGGTGCAGAACCGCTGGAACTACGTCCTGGACAACATGGTCGAGGAGGGCTGGCTGGACAAGGCCGACCGCGACGGCTTGACGTTCGAGCCACCGAAGAAGCCGAAGGCCGCCGCCGGACTGGAAGGCCAGAAGGGCTACCTGGTCGACCTCGCCAACACGCAGGTCGAGGATCAGCTGATGAAGCAGGAGGGCATGTCGCGCTCTCAGGCGGAGGCCCAGGTCGTCGACAGGGGGTGGACCATCACCCTGAACATCGACAAGAAGAAGCAGACCAAGCTGGAGAAGGCCGTCAAGTCGCAGCTGACCAGCAAGCTGGATCCGAAGAAGCGGTCGGTCGACAAGAACATCCAGGCCGGCGCGGTCTCGGTCGACCCGAAGACAGGCAAGATCGTCGCGCTGTACGGCGGTGCGGACTACTTCGAGCACTACCGGAGCAACGCGACCCGCCCGGACTACCAGCCCGCCTCGACCTTCAAGCCGGTGATCCTCGCCGCCGCCCTGGAGGACGACGCGGTGACGCAGTCCGACAAGCCGATCACCACGAACACGATCTACGACGGCACCAGCAAGCGGGCGGTCAAGGGCAGCGACATCGCTTTCGGGCCGGAGAACGAGGACGACCGGGACTACGGCGACGTCACCGTGCAGACGGCGATGAACAAGTCCATCAACTCCGTCTTCGCGCAGATGGGCGTGGACGTCGGCATGGACAAGGTGCTCAAGACGGGCGAGAAGCTCGGCATGGACACCGGCGACCTCAAGGCGGTGCCCGCGCTGACCCTCGGCACCATGGGCGCGAGCCCGCTGCAGATGGCCGGGGTCTACGCCACTCTCGACAACCACGGCAAGCAGGTCACGCCGAGCCTCGTCGAGTCGGCCGAGCACGCCACCAGCAAGGTGAAGATGCCCGACCCGATCGGCGACCAGGTCCTCAGCCTGGAGACCGCCGACACCGTCACCTCGGTGCTGACCGGCGTGGTCGACGACGGTACGGCCCGCACGTCCGTACGCAACAACTCGGCGCGCGACGGCCAGCAGGTCGCCGGCAAGACCGGTACCTCCGACGACAACAAGTCGGCCTGGTTCACCGGTTACACGCCCGACCTGGTCACCTCGGTGGGCCTGTTCGGCGAGGACGCGAAGACCAGCGCGCAGGTCAAGATGTACGGCGCGGGCGGCGAGGAACGCGTCAACGGTGGTGGTTTCCCGGCGCAGATCTGGGCGGCGTACACCTTCGGGGTCTCGGCCAAGAACTCCAAGTTCGACCTGGACACCGACCAGGGCGCGGCGGTCCAGCCGACCAAGTCGCCGACGGTCACCCAGCAACCGACCCAGAGCCCGTCGGGCGAACCGACCACGAAGGAACCGACGTCGGAGCCGCCGGCCTCGCAGTCCTCGACGTCCAAGCCGCCCAGCGAGACACCCACGACGTCGGCGCCGGCCACGACCCCGGCGACGACACCGCCGGTCTCCCCGCCGACGGGCAGCGGCACCCCGCAGGATCCGCTCGACCCTGGTGACGACCTCTAGTGCACCAAGAAGGGCGCCCGGCGGTTGCCGGGCGCCCTTGCTGTTCCTTGACCGTCGCGAACAGGCCACTCTGCCGCCCCCCGCAGGCGCGCCCCACACATCTGATTCATGGCAACTTCACAGCTGAAGGCGCGTGTTGTGCATGTTCCCCGGGTGTTCCCGGACGGAGATCACCGGGATGGTTTCCCGTCATGCTCCGGTCGATTCCTTGATTGACGAGTGCATGGCGTGCCTAAAGTGACCTTCGTCGTCGGCGGAATCACTCCAGACCAAGTCCTTCCGCCTGAAGGCACATGCACATACAACGGGGGCGTTCAGTGGCCTGTGCGGGCCGCGTCACCCCCGTCTGCCGTGTATCGGTGAGAGGGGGAACCGCCGCACGGGCCAGTGTCCGTGCGTTGCTCGACGCCGACACCGGCAGATTCCCCCTCCACTGGAAGAGAAGGGGGAAAGTCTCTCTTGAGACCAAGAAACAGAACACTGGTGCCCCTGGCCGCAGTTGCGGCCGGGGCGGTACTCGCGTCGCTGGTGCAGCCCACGGCCTTCGCCAACGAGCCCTCACCGACCCGCGACACCGCGCAGAAGCCGGTGACGTCCGCGTCCGACGCGGTGCCCTCGGCCAAGCGCACCACCGTACTGGGCAAGTCCTGGAAGACCTCCAGCGACCTTGCGTGGACGACCTCGGGGGACGCGGAGGGCTTCCACATCCTCACAGCCCGGAAGAACGACGGCTACACATGGCGCACGGCCGCGTCCTTGTCCGAGCCCGGGTTCGACACCGACGCCTGGATAGGCAACATCTGCGTCACCGGCTCAGGGACGCGGGCCATCGTCGTCTACGCTCCCCGCACATTCACCAACACACCGCAGCTGATGGCCCGCGGAGGCTTCACCGCGGTGGTCGACCTGGCCTCCGGACACGTCACCAAACTGGGTCTCAAGACGTCACTGTCGTACTACAACCCTGGCTGCGGAACGGGCGAAACGGCCACCCTGACCCAATCCGGCAGCGAAGACCTGCCCGGTACCCGGCTGTTCCGGCTGAACACGCGGACGGTCGAACTCAGCAAGCCGATCGAGCTCAAGGGCCAGTACACCTCGGCGGTCCCGGTCGCTGACAACTCCATAGCCGCGGCCTCAGGCGCGCAGGTCGTACGCATCGACGCGCGCGGAGGGCGCAAGGCCCTCGTCCGCACTGACGGCGTGCCGTACCGGCTCACCCCGGACAGCGAGGACGGGCTCGCCTTCCTCGACAAACGAGGACTCACTTCCAAGGTCAAGCGCATCACCGCCACCGCGGTCACCCACCCGGACGCCCGGCGGACAGGCGCGGCCGTGCTGGCACAGGGGCCCGCCACCGAGACCGGACTGACCCGCAGCGCCGGCACCGTGTACGTGACCGGCGACACGAAGCAGACGGTGAGCACCGACCAACTGCCTCCGACCGTGAGAAGGCTGACGTCGGCCCCGAAGGACGCCACCGTCTCCACACGCGGTGAGGCCGTCCTGACCCCTACGGCGTGGGCCGACGGCAAGGGCACGCTCCTGATGCCCGGCGACACCGCCGTTGCCCGCCCGGTGAAGATGTCCCTCACCGTCGAGGACACCGGGCGCAAGGCGTCCTTCACCGTGGACCCGACGCGCCGCGTCCCGACGCGGGCCGCCCAGGGCCGGGACCCGTCCCCCGGACTGCTCGCGGGGTCGGGGAAGACCAAGCGGTCCCTGTCCCCTGCGGTCGCCGGTGACCCCAACAACCCGGTGGAGGAGGAGCGCACCTGCTCCGTACCGCGCAACGACCCGCGCAACCAGGCCATGCAGCCCAAACCGCGCCAGGTGGAGTGGGCCGTCAACATGGCGGTCAAGGGCCTGCTGAACACCCACATCTCGCGAGCGGCCAACTGGAAGAACCTCGGGATGCCGGCCTACCAGCCACAGACCCTCTTCCTGAACCCGGCGCTGAGTGGCGGTGGCCGCGCCATCGCGCAGGTCATGCTCGGTGTGACCACCCAGGAGTCCAACATGTGGCAGGCCGCCCGCTCGGCCGTGCCCGGCGTCACCGCCAGCCCGCTGATCGGCAACTACTACGGCATCGACCTCTATGACGGCGACTCGGCCAATGACTGGGACGTCAACTTCGCCGAGGCGGACTGCGGTTACGGCATCACGCAGATCACCGACCACATGCGGATGGCCGGCCGGGAGGACGGACACGGCGGCGAGGCCTGGCCGTACCAGAAGCAGCGGGCCGCGGCCCTCGACTACACCGCGAACATCGCGGCGGGCCTGCAGACCCTCGTCACCAAGTGGAACGAGACCCGCGACGCGGGCCTGATCGCCAACCACGGCGCCAACGGCCGGCCCGAGAACTGGTACTTCGCCCTGTGGGCCTACAACTCCGGGTTCCACCCGAAGGAAACCGCCGGCACGCCGTGGGGCCTGGGCTGGGCCAACAACCCGGCCAACCCCGAATGGGACGCCGGACGGCTGCCGTTCATGGAGAACGCCGCGGGCAACGACGACGCCAGCGCCGCCGCCCGCCCGCAGAACTGGCCCTACCAGGAGAAGGTCCTCGGCTTTGCCGCCCACCCGCCGTCCTTCCTGGAGTCCCCGGGCGTGATGGTCCCCGCCTTCCGCCAGTCCACCTGGAACGGCACCGGCGAGGCCGTCACCGTCAAGGGCAGCGCCAAGTACAACCGGGCCAACGTCAAGGCACCCGAGGGCGCGTTCTGCGACTCCTCCAACTCCTGCACCCCGAGCCGGATATCGGACGGCGCCTCCAACGACAGCGCGACCAGCGGCCCCTGCGGCCGTGCGGACTTCAAGTGCTGGTGGAACAAGCCGGTCACCTGGAAGAGCGACTGCGTCGACACCTGCGGCTTCGAGTTCATCCGCTTCGGCGAGAGCATGCCGGAAGAGGCCGACGGCACCGCCTATCCGCCGGTGTGCACCACCACGGGCCTGCCGAGCAACGCCCTGATCGTCGACGACGTCCCCGCGGGCACGCCCGTCGTCCGGCCCGGCTGCGCCAACTCCTGGAAGAACTCCGGCAGTTTCGGCTTCAACTTCGCCAACAACGCCGTCGAGGTGGTCTACCCGGCCAAGGTCGACCTGCACCAGCTGGGTGCGGGCTTCGGCGGTCACTTCTACTTCGGCCACACCCGCGCGGACGACGCCAAGGGCCAGCGGCTGAAGATCACCGGCAGCTGGAAGCTGAACGACAAGCTCACCGGCCAGGCCAAGGTCATGGTGCACCTGCCCGACCACGGAGCCCAGACCAAGTACGCCACATACGAGATCGAGACGGCCCACGGGACCGAGAAGCGCACGATCTCGCAGCCCGGCGACGGAAACCGCTGGGTCTCGCTCGGCGCCTACCGGTTCGACAACGCCGCTCAGGTCCGGCTCACCACCATCACGCCGGACGGCACCGGTGACCAGGACATCGCCTTCGACGCGGTGGCGTTCGTACCGGGCTCGTACGACCTGATCACCGACTTCCAGCTGCCCGAGATGAAGCCCGACGCCCCGGAGCCGGCCGACGTGGAGCCCGTGACCACCCTCCCCGGCCATGTCTTCCCCCGTGCGGGCGCACAGGCCGCGAACGCCGGGCCGTCCGCCGACAAGCACTCCGGCGCGTTCGACTGCCGCCCCGTCAAGGGCAGGGCGAACAGTGAGGTCTGCCTGCAGTTCCGCGGTGAGCCTGTCAAGCAGAGCAAGGAGCAACTCCGCGCGGGCAACACGGCCTTCTGCGCGAAGAGCGGCGCCGACATGTTCTACACGCGCACGAGGGCATGCCTCCAGGACAGCTTCTCGGCCACGTTGTACGAGAACAACGTGCCGATCGCGCAGAACCTGTACGCGTACAAGCACGAGATCGACCTCGACATCGACAGCCCCACCATCAAGCAGACCGTCTCGATCCAGCCGACCAAGGTTGATCCGAAGGTTCCGCCGGTGACGGTCAACGTCCAGTCGTTCTGCCAGCACAACTGCTCGTCGGGCGGCATCACCTGGTCCAGCCCGCCGAATTGGTCGGGTCTGGACACACACATGGCCGTCGGGGAAGTCGACCACACCTGGCAGGGCACGACGGGCAACGAGACCGTGCACCTGAACTGGATCCTGTCCTCGACCATGGGGGGCGCCCCGAACGGCGGTGCCGACTACCAGCCGCCCAGCGGCAAGCTCGGCATCCGCTGCGACAACGAGGCCAAGGGCAAGAACACGATCGGCTGTGTCTTCCCGGACTACACCCCGACGTATGTGGTCAATACGGATGCGAACCCCACGGCTGCGGCGTTCTACTGGATCCTCATGCAGAAGCTGCCCCACCACCCGGGCAGCAGGGACCACGACGCGCCACTGAACTACCTGGCGAGCAAGGCGAGCCAGGACGCCAACCGGAAGGTGATCTGCCCGAAGAGCGGTCCGGACAAGTTTGTGCCCAACCCCGCCTCGAAGCCGCCGAACAGCACGTCGAGCTGCGACGAGTACCCGTTCGCGGCGACGTACCAGAGCGGCGGCATGCCGCCGCAGGCCGTGGCCACGGGCAAGGACTGCACACAGTTGTACGCCAAGCCGCTGTCCGGCTCGGGCTGGACCGTCCTCGAGGATCCCACCTACGCCCGGGTCAACACCTGGAACGAGATCTGCGGCCGGGCCAGCATCCCCGGTGACGAGAACTCCGGCGCGGCGAACCGCATCGGCCTGCACTTCGTCCCGAGAAACCGGATGCTCGACAAGGACGCGTTCTACGTGAATGTTCCGGGCTTCGAGGAGTGCACCGACCTCTCGAAGATCTGCGTCGTGCGGACGCGGTAACCGGCACTGATTCCGAGCAACCCCCCGCACGAACCGGCTTCACCGGCTCGTGCGGGGGGTTGTCGAACACGGCCCGCGGCTTCGGCTCGCTGTCGTGCAGTTGCTTGTCGAAGACCTTCGTACGCGGACCTGCGGCTTGTGCGCACACTCGGCGGGCGGTCGATCCTGTTCGCTCTCACCGGGCGCAGGCCGACGAGCGCGAGAATCTAGACGAGGACCACCGCGGGAAGCGACCCGCCCTCGATCGCCGTACGGGGCAGGTCGAGCGAGAACACCCGTTCCGCCACGGTGAGGATCCGCTGCTCCGGCTCCCAGTCGTCCGGATCGGCCGTCCCGTCCGGCAGCAGCATGCCCGCCTCCCGCATGGCCGGCACCAGGAACGAAGGATCGGTGCCGCCGATCTGCTCCGCCTCCACACCGGGCTCGAAGTCGGAGGCGATCTCCCCGTCGCGGGCGTGCACGAACCAGTAGGGCGGGGTGCCGCTGTCCAGCAGCATGACCGCGTCCGTACCCCGGGAGACCCGCTGCAGGGTACGCCGGTCGGTACCCTCGGCGCTCGCGGACTCCATGGCGAAGGCCCAGCCGTTGCTGGTGCCCAGCCGGGCCACGGGCCCCTCGTCCCGAGCGAGCCGCAGGGCCTCGTCCGCGGACACGGACGGCAGGATCCGCTCGGGGTCGGAGCCGATCCGGTGTACCAGTTCCGCCACGCTCAGCCCTCTGGCGAACGTGACGCAGTACGCGTCAAAGGCTTCCCGGATCCATGCGACTCCGTCCACAGGGCCTTCTCACCTTCGCCGTCACACGCGCATCGCTGTCATGTCCGGTTCAGCTCGAACCAGACCACCTTCCCGGTACTCAACCGAGTCGCCCCCCACCGCCGAGCCAGCCTGTTCACGAGATACAGCCCACGCCCGCCCTCGTCCGTGGCCCGAGCCTGCCGCAGCCGCGGCAACTGCGGTACGTCGTCCCCCACCTCACAGCGCAGGACATCCGTCCGCAGCAGCCGTAGCGTGATCGGCCGGGAGGCATACCGCACCGCGTTCGTCACGACCTCGCTGACCAGCAACTCCACCGAGTCACTCATCTCCTCCATGCCCCAGCGGGACAGCGCCCGGCGGGCCAGCCGGCGGGCCCGGCCGGGAGCCATCTCCTCCGGCTCCAGGAACCAGTACGCCACATCACTCGGCGCGATCCCGTCGAAGCGGGCGGCGAGCAGCGCGATGTCGTCGTCCCGGTCGCCCGGACCGAGCATGTCGAGCACCTCGTCGCACAGCGCTTCGAGCGGCGGCGGATGGTCGGGCCCGGTCAGCTGAGCGGTCGCGGCGAGCTTCTCGCGCAGCTGCTCTATACCGGTCCACACGTCCCTCAGACGCGACTCGACGAGCCCGTCGGTGTACAGGAGCAGGGTCGCTCCGGCGGGCGCGTCCAGTTCCACGGCCTCGAAGTCGACGCCGCCGACACCGATCGGCGCACCCGGCGGCACCCGCAGCACCTCGGCCCGACCGCCCAGGTGCAGCAGGACCGGCGGGGGATGGCCGGCGTTGGCGATGGTGATCCGGTGCGATACCGGGTCGTAGACGGCGTAGAGACAGGTCGCCATGCGGTCGGTGCCCAGACGCTGCGCCTGTTCGTCGAGATGGTGCAGGACCTCCTGCGGGGGCAGGTCGAGTCCGGCGAGCGTCTGGGCCGTCGTCCGCAGCTGGCCCATGATCGCCGCACTGGTCATGGAGTGGCCCATGACGTCACCCACGACCAGGGCGACCCGGCTGCCGGGCAGCGGGATCGCGTCGTACCAGTCGCCGCCCACCCGCGCCGTCTCGGCGGCCGGCAGATAGCGGGACGCGAGCCGCACACCGGTCGGGCGCGGAAGCGTCTCCGGCAGCATGGTGCGCTGCAACTCGTCGGCGATGTACGCCTCACGTCCGTACAGCACCGCCTTGTCGATGCCGAGCGCGCTGTGCGTGGCGAGCTGCGCCGCGACCAGCAGATCGTCCGGCTCGAAGGCGATCCGGTCCGGGCGGCGCAGGAACAGCGCGGCGCCGATCACCCGGCGACGGCCGCGCAGCGGGGCCAGGATCGCGCGCTGCCCGGTCGGTACGGCGAACTCGCCGCCGTCGCCCAGCAGCTCGGGCAGCGCGGCGCGCGCGGCGGGCGTGTCCGTGAAGACCGGACGCACCCCGCGCAGCACCTCGGCCAGCGCGCTGCCGGGCTGCACCTCGCACAGCTCGGTGCCGATCGTGCCGAGCTCGGACGGATCCGGCACCGGCACCGGCAGGATCCCGTCGTCCAGGTCCCGTTCCTGCGGGATCCGGTCGGTGCGGCGCAGCCGTAGCACCAGCGGCCCGACGGGGCGCTCGTCGCCGACCGGCAGCGGGTCACGCAGATAGACGAGGATGGCGTCCGAGAACGTCGGCACAGTGGCCCGGCACAGCCCCATCACGATCTCGTCGAGGTCGAGGCCCCGGGCGATCCGCCGGGTCGCGGCGCCCACGAACCGCAGCCGGTCCCCGTCCCGCCGCATCGGCGTGGGCCGGCCCGGTTGCAGACTCTGTCCGGTCCGGCGCTCCGAGCCGTCCGAGCCGTCCGCGGGCTCGGCGCCCGGCTGGAGGGGGATGCCCTCCGGGACGGGGCGGGGGCGGTGTGTGTCGGGCTCGGCGGTGGCCGGCTGGGAGTGCTCGGGGCCGGTGCCGGCTTGGTTGTTGTCCATGCCGCTCGATGTCGTCGTACCGGGCGCGGGCGTCGTCGTACCAGGGGCGGCCGGCGGTGTCTCGCCGGCGCGTGCCTGTACGGGTAAGGCGCCGGCGCCGGGCGTGCACGACGGCGTGTCCGCGCCGTGGGGCTGGGGCGCCGTGGAGGCACGCAGGAGCGCCCCACGGCCGTCCGTGGGGTCGACGCCCGCCTGGGGGCGTTCGAAGGTCGGCTGCTCCGTCACGCGTGTCGAATCCGTCCGTCCGGGACTGCGCGCGGCGCGCGCAGATGGTCCCGCCGAAAACCCGATACCCGGAATAGGTGTCCCAGGAACGGGTTTCCCGCGTGGTCAGGGGTTGTTCCTGTGTCACCGGCGACCCGACATCGTCCTGTACCGGTGTCGCTCTCGTACCCCTCGCTCACGTCCTGCCGCCCCTCGGTGACGATCGGTCAAGCCCAGCGCGTGCTCCGGCGATTGCCCCCGCGCGCCCTTGCGGAGGACGATCCTACGTTTCCTGCCCGGGGGCGCATCAAGGGTCTCATGAGGACAGATGCGCGGGCGTGCGATCCCAGTCCGGGGGCAAAGCCGGGACGGACCAGGACGTATCGGGCCTCCAGTGCTGCCAGCCGTCCGAGAACGGCGGCCCCCAGGAACGGATCACCTCCACCGCCGACCGCCCGGCCTCCCGTACCTTCCGCGCGAGTCGGGCGTCCATCAGCCCGTCCCGCTGGGCCTGCGCGAACTCGTCCTCGTCCCGCCAGTGCCAACTGCGGTCCGGGTGGACGGAGATGTCCAGGAAGTGGTCCTCGGAGTCGACCCCGCCGGACCAACGTGCCAGTGGCGTCTCGAGATTCACGTACCAGTTCTTGAACTGCCAGCCCGGATCCCAGAACAGCCACACCGACCACGGCTCACCGGGACGGGCGAGCTTCAGCACGCCCGTCCCGAACCACCGGTCGTGCGTCACCGTCCGCGGCTTGGTGTAGCGAGTATCCAGCGGCTCGACGTGCACGGCCGTACCGTCCGCGAGCACCGGCTTCACGCACTCGGTCCCCGGGGCCAGCCACACGGCGAGCAACTCGCTGTCGTCCCGTACCACGGTGACGGGACGCGCGATGTGGAAGCGCGCGCCGCCGTTCTCCCGGTAACGCCACAGGATCTGACTCCCGGGTGCCCAGAACACCGCCGACCCGCCCGCTGTCACTTCGGCTCTCACCGTTCCACCGTCTGCCATGCACAGATATTAGGTGCCGTAGGCATACGACGCTGCGGTACGCGTCACGGTTCTCGTCCGCGGGAGGAATGGTTCGCGCGCGGTTACGGGTGTGTCATCCGCAGGACATCCAGCGCCTCGTCGAGCTGTCGCTCGGTGAGGTCGCCCCGCTCCACGTACCCGCTCTCGACGACGACCTGACGGATCGTCTTCCGCTCGGCCAGCGCCTTCTTGGCGACCTTGGCGGCCTCCTCGTACCCGATGTACTTGTTGAGCGGCGTCACGACCGACGGCGAGGACTCGGCGTACTCCCGGGCCCGCTCCCGGTGGGCGACGATCCCGTCGACGGTCCGGTCGGCGAGCAGCCGGGACACGTTGCCGAGCAGCCGGATCGACTCCAGCACGTTCTTGGCGATGACCGGCAGCATCACGTTGAGCTCGAAGTTGCCGGCCGCCCCGGCGGTCGCCACGGTGGCGTCGTTGCCGATCACCTGGGCGGCGACCATGAGCACGGCCTCCGGGATCACCGGGTTGACCTTGCCCGGCATGATCGACGAGCCCGGCTGCAGGTCGGGGAGGGAGATCTCGGCGAGCCCGGTGCGGGGGCCGGAGGACATCCAGCGCAGATCGTTCGCGATCTTGGTCAGCCCGACGGCGATGGTCCGCAGCTGCCCGCTCGTCTCGACGATCCCGTCCCGCGCGCCCTGCGCCTCGAAGTGGTCGCGGGCCTCGGTGAGCGGCAGCCCGGTGGCGCGGGCGACCTCCTCGATGACGGCGGCGGAGAAGCCGGGGGGCGTGTTGATGCCGGTACCGACGGCCGTGCCGCCGAGGGGCAGTTCGGCGAGCCGGGGGAGGGAGGAGGCCAGCCGCTCGACGCCGTAGCGGATCTGCGCCGCGTATCCGCCGAACTCCTGGCCCAGCGTGACGGGGGTGGCGTCCATGAGGTGGGTGCGACCCGACTTCACGACGTCGGCGAACTCCTCGGACTTGCGCTCCAGGGCCGCCGCCAGGTGCTCAAGGGCGGGGATCAGGTCGCGGGTGACGGCGGCGGTGGCCGCGATGTGGATCGAGGAGGGGAAGACGTCGTTGGACGACTGCGAGGCGTTGACGTGGTCGTTGGGGTGGACGTCCCGGCCCAGGCGCTCGGTGGCGAGGGTGGCGAGGACCTCGTTGGTGTTCATGTTGGACGAGGTCCCGGACCCGGTCTGGAACACGTCGACGGGGAACTGCTCGTCCCACCGGCCCTCGGCGACTTCGCCCGCCGCTTCCTGGATCGCCTCGGCGATGTCCTTGTCGAGCACACCGAGACGCGCGTTCACCTTGGCCGCGGCGCCCTTGATCCGGGCGAGCGCCTCGATGTGGGCGCGTTCGATGTGCTGCCCGGAGATCGGGAAGTTCTCCACGGCCCGCTGGGTCTGGGCCCGCCACTTGGCGTCCGCCGGTACGCGTACCTCGCCCATGGAGTCGTGCTCGATGCGGTAATCGCTCATGCCCTGTACAGCGAACGGGACGCCGGGGATGTTCCGGGCACTCGGCCAACTGGGCGCCGCTTTCCGTGTGACCCGGCTCTCATGGGCCGGACGGCAGACGATCTCATGGGCCGGACGGCAGACGATCTCCTGGGCCGTGCGGCAGACGAGGGGACGGGCTCGGTCGTCGGGCTCGGTGATCGGGAAGACCCCGCCCGCCCCTGCGTCAGTCAGGGGCGGGCACCTGTCACGGTGTTCGACTTGTTCGTCCGACGGCACCGTCCAGCCCGTCCGGCGTTTGCGGACGAGGCCCTTCGGGGCCGATGGGACCAGGGGAGACGAGGCCCTTCGGGGCCGATGGGACCAGGGGAGCGGAGCCCCTGGGACCGGGGTCGAGGGGCGGCGGCCCCTGGGGACGGCACGGGTAGGGGCGGCGGGGGCGAGACGCATCCGCCGCCCCACAGGTGCTAGGCCCAATGCAGGTGACTTAGGCAGCTGTGCCTCGTTGTCTTTCGTGTGGCGAGGGTGGGGCAGGTCAAGGCGCCTGCGGGTGAGCGGTTGTCGGATCGGATCGCGATTGGGGTGCTGACGCAGGTGTTT
>Ga0307514_10002935_pt1 | contig 16968 bp, 12 predicted proteins | sample 16_EM_MG_FD_203088 | JGI IMG/M metagenome (GOLD analysis project Ga0307514, IMG submission 203088) | Populus trichocarpa ectomycorrhiza microbial communities from riparian zone in the Pacific Northwest, United States - 16_EM | ecosystem: Host-associated > Plants > Roots > Unclassified | place...
GCCACCGAACTTGGCCGACAGAATCGTCGTGATCGCCGCCGTCAGCGTCGTCTTGCCATGGTCCACGTGACCAATCGTGCCCACGTTCACGTGCGGCTTGGTCCGTTCAAACTTGCCTTTTGCCATTTCGTATTCTCCAGAGAAAGAACAATTGCCCGTGTCGGTTTAGGGTCTCCAGCACTGGCGGCCACGGGCAGCTTGCCAACCCGCGTTGTACGCGGGCGCCGAAGACCAAAATCTGCGAAACACTCGCCGCCCTAAACCCAGCGACTGCCGCGGATCTGGCTCTGCCAGTCCGCCAGCAGTGCCCCCTTGAAGGGGGCGGCCGCCAGGCCGTAGGGGGTGAGCCTTACTTCGCGCGCGAAGTGATGATGGCGTCGGCCACGTTCTTCGGGGCTTCCGAATAGTGCTTGAACTCCATCGTGTACGTGGCGCGACCTTGCGACATCGAGCGCAGCGTGGTCGAGTAGCCGAACATTTCCGACAGCGGCACTTCGGCCTTGATGACCTTGCCGCCGCCGACCATGTCGTCCATGCCCTGCACCATGCCGCGACGGCTGGACAGGTCGCCCATCACGTTGCCGGCGTAGTCTTCAGGCGTCTCGACTTCCACGGCCATCATCGGCTCCAGGATGACCGGCGAAGCCTTGCGCATGCCGTCCTTGAAGCCCATGGACGCGGCCATCTTGAACGCGTTTTCGTTCGAGTCCACTTCGTGGTACGAACCGAAGGTCAGCGTGACCTTCACGTCCACGACCGGGAAACCGGCCAGCACGCCGTTCGGCAATGTATCGATCAGGCCCTTTTCCACCGCGGGGATGAACTCGCGCGGCACCACGCCGCCCTTGATGGCGTCCACGAACTCGAAGCCCTTGCCCGGCTCTTGCGGCTCGACCTTCAGCACGACGTGGCCGTACTGGCCCTTGCCGCCCGACTGGCGCACAAACTTGCCTTCGACGTCTTCCACCGACTTGCGGATGGTTTCGCGGTAGGCCACCTGCGGCTTGCCCACGTTGGCTTCCACGCCGAACTCGCGCTTCATGCGGTCGACGATGATTTCCAGGTGCAGCTCGCCCATGCCGGAAATGATGGTCTGGCCCGATTCTTCGTCGGTGCGCACGCGGAACGAAGGATCTTCTGCAGCCAGTCGACCCAGCGCGATGCCCATCTTTTCCTGGTCGGCTTTGGTCTTGGGCTCGACAGCCTGCGAGATCACCGGCTCCGGGAAGACCATCTTTTCCAGCGTGATGATGGCTTCGGGGTCGCACAGGGTTTCGCCCGTGGTGACGTCCTTCAAGCCCACGCAGGCAGCGATGTCGCCGGCCAGAATTTCCTTGATTTCTTCACGCTGGTTGGCGTGCATCTGCAGGATCCGGCCGATGCGCTCCTTCTTGCCCTTGATCGGGTTGTAGACCGTCGCGCCGGATGCCAGCACGCCAGAGTACACGCGAACAAAGGTCAGCTGGCCGACAAACGGGTCGGTCATCAGCTTGAAGGCCAGGGCGGCAAACTTGGCTTCGTCAGTGCGCTCGCGCGTGGTCGGCTGGTCGTCGTCGTCGGTGCCCGGAACCGGCGGAATGTCCGCAGGCGACGGCATGAAGTCGATCACGCCATCCAGCATGCGCTGCACGCCCTTGTTCTTGAAAGCGGTGCCGCAGAACATCGGCTGGATTTCAGCAGCGATGGTGCGGGTGCGGATGGCGCTCTTGATTTCTTCCTCGGTCAGGTCACCCGTCTCGAGGTATTTGTTCATCAGCTCTTCAGTGGCTTCGGCTGCAGCCTCCACCATCTTCTCGCGCCACTCTTGAGCCAGTTCCACCAGGTCGGCGGGGATGTCTTCGTAGCTGAACTTCATGCCCTGGGAGGCTTCGTCCCAGAAGATGGCCTTCATCTTGATGAGGTCAACCACGCCCTTGAAGTTTTCCTCGGCACCGATCGGAATCACGATGGGCACCGGATTGGCCTTCAGGCGAGCCTTCATCTGGTCCACGACCTTGAAGAAGTTGGCACCGGTACGGTCCATCTTGTTCACGAAGGCCAGACGCGGCACATGGTATTTGTTGGCCTGGCGCCAGACGGTTTCCGACTGCGGCTGCACGCCACCCACGGCGCAATAGACCATGCAGGCACCGTCGAGCACGCGCATCGAACGTTCGACTTCAATCGTGAAGTCCACGTGTCCGGGGGTGTCGATGATGTTGATGCGGTGTTCCGGCAGGGACAGGTCCATGCCCTTCCAGAAACAGGTCGTCGCAGCGGAGGTGATCGTGATGCCACGCTCCTGCTCCTGCTCCATCCAGTCCATCGTGGCGGCGCCGTCGTGCACTTCACCGATCTTGTGGTTCACACCGGTATAGAACAGGATGCGCTCAGTCGTCGTGGTCTTGCCAGCGTCGATGTGAGCCGAGATACCGATGTTGCGGTAGCGCTCGATGGGGGTCTTGCGAGCCATGGTGACACTCCAAATGCGAAGAGCCGCCCGGGGTTGGTGACAACCCTAGGCGGCCAAAAGGACAGGGTTTAGAAGCGGAAGTGCGAGAAGGCCTTGTTGGCTTCTGCCATGCGGTGCACTTCGTCACGCTTCTTCATCGCGCCGCCACGGCCTTCAGAGGCCTCCAGCAGCTCATTGGCCAGACGCGCAGCCATCGACTTCTCACCGCGCTTGCGTGCCGATTCCTTCAGCCAGCGCATGGCCAGGGCCATCCGGCGAACAGGGCGAACTTCCACGGGAACTTGGTAGTTCGCACCGCCCACGCGGCGGGACTTGACTTCCACCATCGGCTTGACGTTGTTGAGCGCGACCATGAAGACCTCCAGCGGGTCCTTCTTGGCCTTGTTCTCAACCTGCTCGAGGGCACCGTAAATGATGCGCTCCGCAACGGCCTTCTTGCCCGACTCCATGATCACGTTCATGAACTTGGACAGGTCCACCGAACCGAACTTCGGATCAGGCAGGATGTCCCGCTTAGGGACTTCGCGACGACGAGGCATTTCTCTCTTCCTTCATCTTCAGTTGGTGCCGGAACATTCCCGCACCGCGAAAGACCATGAACCGCTCTGCGGCAGATCTCTCACTTACTCGGTCCAGCCACTCGACATGAGGACTGACCGCAACTTCACATCCTGAGGCCCTGCGGCCGGACATGACAACTTTTCCAAAAGCCCCTGCGGACCGCTTTGGACTTACTTGCTCTTCGGGCGCTTCGCGCCGTACTTGGAACGCGACTGCTTGCGATCCTTGACGCCTTGCAGGTCAAGCGAGCCACGCACAATGTGGTAACGCACGCCTGGCAAGTCCTTGACCCGGCCGCCGCGCACGAGCACAACGCTGTGCTCTTGCAGGTTGTGGCCTTCACCGCCGATGTACGAGATGACCTCGAAACCGTTGGTCAGGCGAACCTTGGCGACCTTCCGCAGTGCCGAGTTCGGCTTCTTCGGGGTCGTGGTGTAGACGCGGGTGCAGACACCGCGGCGCTGCGGGCAATTCTGCATTGCCGGCGACTTCGACTTCGTGACTTCGGCCTGACGGCCTTGGCGCACGAGCTGGTTGATGGTTGGCATGGGTAACTTGTTCCCGTTTGAAGTTACGTGAAAAACGTCTTGTCGGCAGACCTCGAACAAGCCCATCACGGCTCACCGAAGATCGCAAAAACACTGGCTTACGCTGACCTCGCGCACGTTGCGGCAACGCCAAAGCACGGCAGTTTTCCGCCGAAAAGCCCTCGATTATAGTAAGCCGCTCCTTTTCCCGCAAGGCGCTTGGCATTCGACTTCACTGCCGCCGCCGGCAGCCCATGAACGCAAGTGCCCACTCTCCCAATTTTCCACGTGCACTGGTGATCGACACGCAGTCCATCCTGGACTGGCAGCTGTTCGGCAATCCCCTTTGCACCGACTGGCAAGCCGAGCTGCAGCCCACGCGCTGGACCTGGCTGGCCACCACGGCGATGCGCGACGAGCTGTCGCACGTGCTGGACCGCTTCACCGCACGCGGTCTGGCGCCGACTTGGCCGGGCACGGCCACAAGCGTGCTGGCGCATTTCGACCAGCACGTGCAGCTGCAACCCGTGCCGGTGCTGCCGCTGGGCACACCACGCTGCACCGACCGTGACGACCAGAAGTTCATCGACCTGGCGATTGCCACCGGCGCGCTGCTGCTGAGCCGCGACAAGGCGGTGCTGAAGCTCAGGAAGCGCGCAGCGCTGCTTGGGGCCGAGATCCAGCCTCCCACAGCCTGGCCGCCCAGCCAGGTCTGAAACGGCCCGCTGAATAAAAAAGGGCGACCCTTGGGTCGCCCTTTTGCATCGTGCCAGGCCGAAGCCCGGCGCTTCGTCGCTTTAGTCCGCGCTGCCTTCGGCGGGCGCTTGCGCGTCCAGGCTTGCCAGCTGGGCCGAAGCCAGCTCTTCGGCTTCCTGCATCGCGATGGCGCGGCGCTCGGTGTCGTCCATCTCTTCCTTGGCCTTGCGGGCCAGGTGGAAGGCCATGCCGGTGCCCGCGGGGATCAGGCGGCCGACGATGACGTTTTCCTTCAGGCCGCGCAGCTCGTCGCGCTTGCCCATGATGGCCGCTTCGGTCAGCACGCGGGTGGTTTCCTGGAAGGACGCCGCGGAGATGAACGAGTCGGTCGACAGCGAGGCCTTGGTGATGCCCAGCAGCACGTCGGCGTAGGTCGCCGGCAACTTGTCTTCACGCTGCAGCCGTTCGTTGGTGTTGAACAGCTCCGAACGCTCAACCTGCTCGCCAACGATGTAGTTCGAGTCGCCCGAGTTGGTGATCTGCACACGACGCAGCATCTGGCGAACGATCACCTCGATGTGCTTGTCGTTGATCTTCACACCTTGCAGGCGATACACGTCCTGGACCTCGTCGACGATGTAGCGCGCCAGTTCCTCGACACCCAGCAGGCGCAGGATGTCCTGCGGGTCCGCCGAGCCGTCGACGATCAATTCGCCGCGGTTCACCACCTGGCCTTCGTGCACCAGGATGTTCTTTTCCTTCGGAACCAGTTCTTCGTAGACCTGGCCTTCCGGATCGGTGATCTGCAGGCGAACCTTGCCCTTGGTTTCCTTGCCGAACGACACCGTGCCGGTGCGCTCTGCCAGGGTGCCAACGTCCTTCGGCGAACGCGCCTCGAACAGCTCGGCCACCCGCGGCAGACCGCCGGTGATGTCCCGCGTCTTCTGGCCTTCGACCGGAATGCGCGCCAGCACTTCGCCAGGGGCGAGGTCCTGGCCGTCGCGGATCTGCACCAGCGAGCCGACCGGGAAGCCGATGGTCACCGAGTGATCGGTGCCAGGGATCTTCACTTCCTGGCCCAGCGCGTCCAGCAGCTTGACCTGCGGCCGGATGACCTTGGCAGCGCCGCGGCGCTTCGGGTCGATGACCACCAGCGTCGACAGGCCGGTCACTTCGTCCAGCTGCTTGGCCACCGTCACGCCTTCTTCGACATTCTCGAACTTCGCCTTCCCGGCGAATTCCGTGATGATCGGGCGAGTCAGCGGGTCCCAGTTGCCCAGCACCGTGCCAGCCTTGAGCTGCTGGTCGGCCTTGACGTTCAGGATCGCGCCGTACGGCACCTTGTGGCGCTCACGCTCGCGGCCATGCTGGTCGGAGATGACGATTTCGCCGGAACGCGAAATCACCACCAGCTCGCCCTTGCTGTTGGTCACGTAGCGCATCGTGGCGTTGAAACCGATGAAACCATCGGACTTCGCATCCACGCTGGAAGCCACCGCCGCACGCGAGGCCGCGCCGCCGATGTGGAAGGTCCGCATCGTCAGCTGCGTGCCCGGCTCGCCGATGGACTGCGCGGCAATCACACCCACCGCTTCACCGGTGTTCACCAGGCCACCGCGGCCGAGGTCACGGCCGTAGCAGCTGGCGCACAGGCCGTAGCGGGTTTCGCAGGTCAGCGGGGTGCGGACCTTGACTTCGTCCACGCCAGCGGCTTCGAGCACGTCCAGCAGGTCTTCGTCCAGCATCGTGCCGGCCGGCAGCACCATTTCCTGGGTCTCAGGATGGGTGACCTCGATCGCGCAGACGCGGCCCAGGATGCGGTCGCGCAGCGATTCGATCACTTCGCCGCCTTCGACCAGCGCACGCATCGCGAAGCCGTTTTCGGTGCCGCAATCGGTCTCGGTCACGACCAGGTCCTGCGTCACGTCGACCAAGCGACGCGTCAGGTAGCCGGAGTTCGCGGTCTTCAGCGCCGTGTCCGCCAGGCCCTTACGGGCGCCGTGGGTGGAGATGAAGTACTGCAGAACGTTCAGGCCTTCGCGGAAGTTCGCGGTGATCGGCGTCTCGATGATGGAGCCGTCAGGCTTGGCCATCAGGCCCCGCATGCCCGCCAGCTGGCGGATCTGCGCGGCAGAGCCCCGGGCACCGGAGTCGGCCATCATGTAGATGGAGTTGAACGACTCGGTGTCGACTTCCTTGCCGTGACGGTCGATGACCTTCTGCTTGGACAGCTGGCTCATCATGACCTTGCCGACTTCGTCGCCGGTCTTGCCCCAGATGTCGACCACCTTGTTGTAGCGCTCGCCAGCCGTCACCAGGCCGGAGACGTACTGCTGTTCGATCTCCTTGACTTCCTTCTCGGCGCGCTCGATCAGCGCTGCCTTTTGCGGCGGCACCAGCATGTCGTCGATCGCGATCGAGATGCCGGCGCGCGTGGCCAGGCGGAAGCCCGACTGCAGCAGCTTGTCGGCGAACACAACCGTTTCCTTCAGACCGCACTTGCGGAACGAAGTGTTGATCAGGCGCGAGATCTCTTTCTTCTTCAACGCCTTGTTGATGTTCGAGAAGGCCAGGCCCTTGGGCAGGATCTCGGACAGCAACGCACGGCCCACCGTGGTGTCGACCAGCTTGGTTTCAGGCTGGAACACACCTTCGGCGTCCTTGGTCCATTCGACCAGGCGGACCGAGATCTTGGCGGTGATCTCGACGGCCGCGTTGTCCAGCGCGCGCTGGAGTTCCACGGTGTCGGAGAAGATCATGCCTTCGCCCTTGCCGTTGATGCGCTCACGGGTGGCGTAGTACAGGCCCAGCACCACGTCTTGCGACGGCACGATGGACGGCTCGCCCGAAGCCGGGAACAGCACGTTGTTCGAAGCCAGCATCAGCGCGCGCGCTTCCATCTGGGCTTCGATCGACAGCGGCACGTGCACGGCCATCTGGTCACCGTCGAAGTCGGCGTTGAACGCCGCGCAAACGAGAGGGTGCAGCTGGATCGCCTTGCCTTCGATCAGCACCGGCTCGAACGCCTGGATGCCCAGGCGGTGCAGCGTCGGCGCACGGTTGAGCATGACCGGGTGTTCCTTGATGACTTCTTCAAGGATGTCCCAGACCACCGGCGTGCCGCTCTCGACTTCCTTCTTCGCCGCCTTGATGGTGGTGGCGATGCCCATCGCCTCCAGTCGGCTGAAGATGAAAGGCTTGAACAATTCGAGCGCCATCAGCTTGGGCAGGCCGCACTGGTGCAGCTTGAGCGTCGGGCCCACGGTGATCACCGAGCGACCCGAGTAGTCGACGCGCTTGCCCAGCAGGTTCTGCCGGAAGCGGCCCGACTTGCCCTTGATCATGTCGGCCAGCGACTTCAGGGCGCGCTTGTTCGCACCCGTCATCGCCTTGCCGCGGCGGCCGTTGTCCAGCAGCGAGTCGACTGCCTCCTGCAGCATGCGCTTTTCGTTGCGCACGATGATCTCGGGGGCCTTCAGCTCCAGCAGGCGCGCCAACCGGTTGTTCCGGTTGATGACGCGGCGGTACAGGTCGTTCAGGTCAGAGGTCGCGAAGCGGCCGCCGTCCAGCGGCACCAGCGGACGCAGGTCCGGCGGCAGCACTGGCAGCACGTCCATCACCATCCAGTGCGGCTTGATGCCCGACTTCTTGAAGGCTTCCATCACCTTCAGGCGCTTGGAATTCTTCTTGACCTTCAGCTCGCTGCCGGTCATGTCGTTGCGCAGCTTGTCGATCTCGACGTCGAGGTCCATCTCGGCCAGCAGCTTCTGGATGCCTTCGGCGCCCATCAGCGCGACGAACTCGTCACCGAATTCGACGCGCTTGGCCTCGAAGTCGTCCTCGCTCATGATCGAGAACTTCTTCAGCGGCGTCATGCCCGGGTCCACGACCACGTAGGCTTCGAAGTACAGCACGCGTTCGATGTCGCGCAGCGTCATGTCGAGCACCAGGCCCAGACGCGACGGCAGCGACTTCAGGAACCAGATGTGCGCGCACGGCGCCGCCAGGTCGATGTGACCCATGCGGTCACGGCGAACCTTGGTCTGCGTGACTTCAACGCCGCACTTCTCGCAGATCACGCCGCGGTGCTTCAGGCGCTTGTACTTGCCGCACAGGCACTCGTAGTCCTTGATCGGGCCAAAGATCTTGGCGCAAAACAGGCCATCACGTTCCGGCTTGAAGGTCCGGTAGTTGATGGTCTCGGGCTTCTTCACTTCACCGAAGGACCACGAGCGAATCTTCTCGGGCGAGGCAAGCCCGATCCGGATCGCGTCGAAGTGCTCGTCGGGGGTGAACTGCTTGAACAGGTCCAGCAAACCCTTCATTGATTTCTCCTAGTAGTCAGTTTGAAGACCGGGCCGCCATGCAGGCCAGCCCGGTCCCGCAAGGTCATCAGTTGCGCTCGAGCTCGATGTCGATGCCGAGCGAACGAATTTCCTTGACCAGCACGTTGAACGACTCCGGCATGCCGGCGTCAATCGCGTGCTCACCCTTGACGATGTTCTCGTAGACCTTGGTGCGGCCGTTCACGTCGTCGGACTTCACGGTCAGCATTTCCTGCAGCACGTAAGCGGCGCCATAGGCTTCCAGTGCCCACACTTCCATTTCGCCGAAGCGCTGGCCACCGAACTGGGCCTTGCCGCCCAGCGGCTGCTGGGTGACCAGGCTGTACGGGCCGGTCGAACGGGCGTGCATCTTGTCGTCCACCAAGTGGTGCAGCTTCAGCACGTGCATGTAGCCCACCGTGGTCGGGCGCTCGAACTGGTCGCCGGTGCGGCCGTCGTGCAGCCAGGCCTGGGTGCGCGTGTCGGTCAGCCCCTTGCGGGCGGCGATGTCGTCCGGGTAGGCCAGCTTCAGCATGCGGCGGATTTCTTCTTCCTTCGCACCGTCGAACACCGGCGTCGCGAACGGCACGCCCTTGGTCAGCTCCTGCGCCATCTCGACCACTTCCTTGTCGGAGAGGTCTTCGATGTGCTCGACCTTGCCGCCGGACTTGTTGTACAGCTCGTCGAAGAACTTGCGCAGCTCGGCCACCTTGGCCTCGTGCTGCAGCATGTCGCCGATGCGCTGGCCAATGCCCTTGCCGGCCCAGCCCAGGTGGACTTCCAGCACCTGACCCACGTTCATCCGCGAGGGCACGCCCAGCGGATTCAGCACGATGTCGGCAGGCGTGCCGTCGGCCATGTAGGGCATGTCTTCGATCGGAGTGATCTTGGACACGACGCCCTTGTTGCCGTGACGGCCGGCCATCTTGTCGCCAGGCTGCAGGCGGCGCTTGACGGCCAGGTAGACCTTGACCATCTTCAGCACGCCAGCGGGCAGCTCGTCGCCCTGGGTCAGCTTCTTGCGCTTCTCTTCGAAAGCCAGGTCGAAGCTGTGACGGGTCTGCTCCAGCGAGTTCTTGATCGACTCGAGCTGGTTGGCGACTTCGTCTTCCGCCGGGCGCACGTCGAACCAGTGGTACTTGTCGATGCCGGCCAGGTAGGCCTTGTCGATCGTCGTGCCCTTGGCCAGCTTCTGCGGGCCGCCGTTGGCCACGCGGCCGTTCAGCAGCTTCTCGATCCGGTCGAAAGCGTCCAGCTCGACGATGCGCAGCTGGTCGTTCAGGTCCAGGCGGAAACGCTTCAGCTCGTCGTCGATGATCTGCTGGGCGCGCTTGTCGCGCTGGATGCCTTCACGGGTGAAGACCTGCACGTCGATCACGGTGCCGTTGGTGCCCTGGTCCACGCGCAGCGAGGTGTCCTTCACGTCGGACGCCTTCTCGCCGAAGATCGCGCGCAGCAGCTTTTCTTCCGGCGTCAGCGTGGTCTCGCCCTTGGGCGTGACCTTGCCAACCAGCACGTCGCCTGGCGTCACTTCGGCGCCGACATAGACGATGCCCGACTCGTCCAGGCGAGCCAGTTGCTGCTCGCTCAGGTTCGGGATGTCGCGCGTGATTTCTTCCGAGCCCAGTTTGGTGTCGCGGGCCATCACCACCAGTTCCTCGATGTGGATCGAGGTGTAGCGGTCTTCGGCGACGACGCGTTCGCTGATCAGGATCGAGTCTTCGAAGTTGTAGCCGTTCCAGGGCATGAACGCGACCAGCATGTTCTGGCCCAGGGCCAGTTCACCCAGGTCGGTCGACGCGCCGTCGGCCACCACGTCGCCAGCCGCCACCTGGTCCCCGCGGCGCACGATGGCGCGTTGGTGGATGTTGGTGTTCTGGTTCGAACGCTGGTACTTGATCAGGTTGTAGATGTCCACGCCGACTTCGCCCGCCAGGGTTTCGTCGTCGTTGACGCGGATCACCACCCGGTTGGTGTCGACATAGTCGACCACACCACCGCGGCGTGCCGTGACCACCGTGCCCGAGTCGACCGCAGCGACGCGCTCGACACCGGTACCGACCAGCGCCTTTTCAGGACGCAGCACCGGCACCGCCTGGCGCTGCATGTTGGCGCCCATCAGCGCGCGGTTCGCATCGTCGTGCTCGAGGAACGGCACCAGCGAGGCCGCCACCGACACGATCTGCGTCGGCGCCACGTCCATGTACTGGATGCGTTCCGGCGAGGTCAGCACCGATTCGCCGTTTTCACGGGCCGAGACCAGCTCATCGGTCAGCGTGCCTTCCTTGTCCAGCGTCGCGTTCGCCTGGGCAATGACGTACTTGCCTTCCTCGATGGCCGACAGGTAATCGATCTGCATCGTCACCTTGCCGTCGTTCACGCGGCGATACGGCGTCTCCAGGAAGCCGTATTCGTTGAGCTGCGCGTACAGGGCCAGCGAGTTGATCAGGCCGATGTTCGGGCCTTCCGGCGTTTCGATCGGGCAGACACGGCCGTAGTGGGTCGGGTGCACGTCGCGCACTTCGAAGCCGGCGCGCTCGCGGGTCAGACCGCCCGGGCCCAGTGCGGAAACACGACGCTTGTGCGTGATTTCCGAGAGCGGGTTGGTCTGGTCCATGAACTGCGACAGCTGCGACGCACCGAAGAACTCCTTCAGCGCCGCGGAGATCGGCTTGGAGTTGATCAGGTCGTGCGGCATCAGGGCTTCGGTCTCGGCCTGGCCGAGGCGTTCCTTGACGGCCTTCTCGATCCGCGCGAGACCCGAGCGATACTGGTTCTCGGCCAGTTCGCCCACGCAACGCACACGCCGATTGCCCAGGTGGTCGATGTCATCGACTTCGCCGCGGCCATTGCGCAACTCGACCAGGATCTTCACGACGTAGATGATGTCCTCGTTGGACAGCGTCATCGGGCCTTCCGGCACGTCGCGGCCCACGCGGGCGTTGAACTTCATCCGGCCCACGCGCGACAGATCGTAGGTGTCGGCGTTGTAGAACAAGCGCTGAAACAGTGCTTCCACCGCGTCTTCGGTCGGCGGCTCGCCGGGGCGCATCATGCGGTAGATCGCCACGCGCGCGGCCAGCTGGTCGGCGGTTTCGTCCAGGCTCAGCGTCTGGCTGATGTAGGCGCCCTGGTCCAGTTCATTGGTGAACAGGCACTGCAGGTCCTTGATGCCGGCGCCGCGCAGCTTCTTCAGCAGCGATTCGGTCAGCTCGTCATTGGCCTTCGCAATGATCTCGCCGGTGTCCGGGTCGACCATGTTGCGGGCGACCACGCGGCCCACCAGGAAGTCTTCCGGCACCGAGATGAAGTTGGTGCCGGTCTGCTCCAGCTGGCGCGCATGGCGCGCGGTGATGCGCTTGTCCTTCTCGACAATGACGTTGCCGTCCTTGTCGGTGATGTCGAAGCGCGCCACTTCGCCCTTCAGGCGCTCAGGCACGAACTCCAGCTGTGCGCCGGTGTCCATCAGGCGGAAGCTGTCGTTGTCGAAGAAGTGCGCCAGGATCGCTTCCGGGTTCAGGCCGATGGCCTTCAGCAGGATCGTCACCGGCATCTTGCGGCGGCGGTCGACACGGAAGTACAGGATGTCCTTCGGGTCGAACTCGAAGTCCAGCCACGAGCCGCGGTAAGGAATGATCCGCGCGCTGAACAGCAGCTTGCCCGACGAGTGCGTCTTGCCCTTGTCGTGTTCGAAGAACACGCCAGGCGAGCGGTGCAGCTGCGAGACGATGACACGTTCGGTGCCATTGACGATGAAGGAGCCGTAGTCGGTCATCAGGGGCACTTCGCCCATGTAGACCTCCTGCTCCTTGATCTCCTTGACCACCTTCGCCGGATGCGACTCGCGGTCATAGATGATCATCTGCAGCTTGGCACGCACGGCCGCTGCATAGGTCAGCCCGCGCTGCTGGCATTCGCGCGTGTCGAAGGCCGGTCGCGCGATGTTGAATTCGATGAACTTCATCTCCACGAACCCGTTGTGCGAAACAATCGGGAACGCGGACAGGAACGCCGCCTGCAAACCTTCAGGTTTGCGCTGTTGCGGCGGCACTTCCTTCTGCAGGAAGGCGACGTAGGATTCCCGCTGCATGGTGAGCAGGTAGGGGACGTTGAGAACGCTCTCACGCTTGCCGAAGCTCTTGCGAATTCGCTTGCGCTCGGTGTAGCTGTAGGGGGTTGCTTGCGCCATTGAACACTCCGTATCGGGCACCCGCCGGCCTAGCGGGGAACCTCGTCGGCGACTGGCTTTTGCAGGCGGATTTCCCGGGCGGGAAGCCTGAAAGCTTGGTGGTTGGCCACTACCAACCGCTGGCGGACAACCCCGGCATTGCACCGGAGCCCGACCAAACCTGGTTCTTCTGCAGTCGGATCAGAGAACACTTGGAATAACCGGCCATTATTGCGCAGGTCATTTCAGCTGTCCTCGGCAGGGTCAATGCCCGCCGACGCTCGCCTTCCGCGCGCTTGCGCAGAAAACACAAAAGGCCGGGAGTCCTTTCGGACCCCCAGCCCCTTGCTGCGAAGGTGAATTACTTCACTTCGGCCTTGGCGCCGGCTTCCACCAGCTTCTTGACAGCGGCTTCGGCGTCGGCCTTCGGCACTGCTTCCTTGACGTTCTTCGGAGCGCCGTCGACCAGGTCCTTGGCTTCCTTCAGGCCCAGGCCCGTCAGTTCGCGCACGGCCTTGATGACCTGCACCTTTTGGGCGCCGGCTTCCAGCAGCACGACGTTGAATTCGGTCTTCTCTTCGACCACGGCGGCAGCGCCACCAGCGCCACCAGCGGCCGGAGCGGCCATCGAAGCAGCGGACACGCCGAACTTCTCTTCAATCGCCTTGACCAGGTCGTTCAGTTCCATCACGGACATGCTGTCCAGGGCGGTCAGGAAGGCGTCTTTATCGAATGCCATTTGAGTTACCTCGTATTCAATGATTCAGTGTAGGGATCGGCTGCGGCGCTCAGGCTGCAGCTTCTTCGGCAGGCGCAGCGTCAGCCGGAGCTTCCGCGCCAGCGCCCTTTTGCTCGGCCAATGCGGCCACCACGGCAGCAATGCGCTGCACCGGCGACTTCAGCAAGCCAGCGATCTGCGACAGCAGGACTTCCTTGCTGGGGATCGCGGCCAGGGCCTTCACGCCGTCGGCGTTCAGGACCTTGCCCGCATAGGCGCCGGCCTTGATGACCAGCTTGTCGTTGCCCTTGGCAAAGTCAGCGATGACTTTGGCCGCGGCGACAGCATCTTCCGAAAAGCCGTAGATCAGCGGACCGACCATGCTCTCCGTGACCACCTCGAACGGGGTGCCGGCGACGGCGCGACGGGCCAGGGTGTTCTTCACGACGTGAAGGTACACACCCTTGGCACGCGCATCGACGCGCAGCTTGTTCAGGTTTTCCACGGTGAGGCCACGGTACTCGGCCAACGCCAGGGTCTGGGACTTGGCGACTTGCGCTGCCACTTCCTCGACCACGGCCGCCTTCTCGTTGCGGTTGAGACTCAAGGTCTACTCCTCACAAAAACGTGTCTGCAAGTCTTGCGACCCCTTCGACACACCAGGATTGCAGCGACCTAACCGATTCCGAGAGACGCTCCATACACTGGAACCTCCATCTTCACGGCGGGGACGCCATCTGCGCTGGTGCTTGCCGGGCAAGCCCGGTTCGCGATTAAGGCTGGGCATTCGAAACACCCCACCACCAGCGGTCTTGGATGGCCTGCGGCGGTTGCCCGCCTCAGCCCACCAATGTCAGACCCGCGCGTCAAGACAGCCGCGCCGGCCTTGATTCAATGCTGCTTCAGGCAGCCGGGGCCGTGGCCGCGGCAACCGAGGCGATTTCGACGCGGGCGCCGACGCCCATGGTCGAAGACACCGCGACCTTGCGCAGGTACACGCCCTTGGACGCGGCCGGCTTGGCCTTGTTCAGTGCATCCAGCAGCGCGGCCAGGTTGCCCACCAGCTTGTCGTCGTCGAACGAGCGACGGCCGATGGTGCCGTGGATGATGCCGCCCTTGTCGACGCGGAACTGCACCTGACCAGCCTTGGCGTTGCGCACCGCCGTGGCGACGTCCGGCGTCACGGTGCCGACCTTCGGGTTCGGCATCAGGCCGCGCGGGCCCAGGATCTGGCCCAGCGTACCGACCACGCGCATCGTGTCCGGCGAAGCGATCACGACGTCGAAGTTGATGTTGCCGGCCTTGACCTGCTCGGCCAGGTCTTCCATGCCCACCACGTCGGCGCCAGCGGCGCGGGCTTCGTCAGCCTTGGCACCTTGGGCGAACACGGCGACACGCTTGGTCTTGCCGGTGCCGTTAGGCAGCACGACGGCGCCACGCACGACCTGGTCAGACTTCTTCGGGTCGATGCCCAGCTGCACGGCCACGTCGATGGATTCATCGAACTTGGCGGTGGCGGCACTCTTCACCAGCGTCAGGGCTTCGCCGATGGCGTACAGCTTCAGGCTGTCGACCTTGCCTTGCAGGGTCTTGGCTTTTTTGGTCAGCTTGGCCATTTACACGCCCTCCACGATCACGCCCATCGAACGGGCAGAGCCGGCGATGGTCTTCACTGCAGCGTCCATGTCGGCCGCCGTCAGGTCTTTTTGCTTGGTCTTGGCGATCTCTTCCAGCTGGGCGCGGGTGATCTTGCCAACCTTGTTCAGGTGCGGCTTGTCCGAACCCTTGCCCAGGCCGATGGCCTTCTTGATCAGCACGGTCGCCGGGGGCGACTTCAGCACGAAGGTGAAGGACTTGTCGGCAAACGCGGTGATGACCACCGGCAGCATCAGGCCGGGTTCCATGCCGGAGGTCTGGGCGTTGAACGCCTTGCAGAACTCCATGATGTTCAGGCCGCGCTGGCCCAGTGCCGGGCCGACCGGCGGCGACGGGTTGGCCTTGCCGGCCGGGATTTGCAGCTTGATGAAGCCGACGATCTTCTTTGCCATGAATGGCTCCTTTCGAGTTCAAACGCCTCGGGAGTGACCCCTTGGCTCCTCGCTGATGACCCGGAACGACAAAAACCGCTGGCGCCGGGTCAAGCCCGCCAGCGGTCAGAGATTCAAACTTTCTCGACTTGCGAGAAATCCAGCTCGACACCCGTGGCGCGACCGAAGATCGTGACCGAGACCTTGACCTTGGACTTCTCGTAGTTGACTTCTTCGACCGCGCCGTTGAAGTCGGTGAACGGGCCTTCCTTGACTCGCACCAGCTCGCCAACTTCCCACTCGACCTTGGGCCTGGGCTTCTCGATGCCTTCTTGCATCTGGTTGACGATCTTCATGACCTCGGCCTCCGAGATCGGTGCCGGGCGATTGCGCGCGCCGCCGACAAAGCCGGTGACCTTGCTGGTGTGCTTGACCAAGTGCCAGGACTCATCGTCCATCAGCATCTCGACCAGCACATAACCCGGGAAGAATCGGCGCTCGGTGACCGACTTCTTGCCATTCTTCAGCTCGACCACTTCTTCGGTCGGCACCAGGATGCGGCCGAACTTGGACTGCATGCCGGCGCGGTCGATCCGCTCGCGCAGGTTGCGCTCCACGGCCTTTTCCATGCCCGAATAGGCATGGACGACGTACCAGCGCTGGCCGGAGGCTGCCGGCGAAGCGGGCGTTGCGTCGTTTGCGATGGAATCGCTCATGCTCTGTGGACCTCTTTTGTGTGCACCAGGAATCAGTGCTTCCAGCCCAGGATCAGGTCGTACAGCACCCACTCCAGGGATTTGTCGGTCAGCCACAGGAACAGCGCCATCAGGATGACAAAGGCAAACACGTAGCCCGTCATCTGCGCTGCTTCCTTCGGGGCCGGCCAGACGACCTTCTTGACCTCGCGAACCGACTCGCGGCCGTAGGCGATCAGCTGCTTGCCGCTTTCGGAGGTGAAAAACAGGCCCACCGCCACCGCCAGGCCCACCAGCAGCGCAATCACGCGCAGCCACATCGGCTGTTGGTTCAGCAGGTAAAACGCCACGACCGAACCGACGACCAGCACTGCGACAGCGGCCAGCTTGGCCTTGTCAGCGCCGGTGGAGAGGGTTTCGACTTGGGAAGGGGTGGACATTGCTTTCAACTTGCGATCCGGGTGACGGGCCGGTAAAACCTGCGACAAGGGCTCGAACACCCGGCGCCCAACAGCAGCAAAGCCCGCCGGGCACAAGGCCTGCGGGCTGGCTGATCAGGCCTTGGACCAGAACGGCAACTCAGACCTGAGCGCCGATGCTGGCAGGGGCAGTAGGAATCGAACCTACAACCTTCGGTTTTGGAGACCGACGCTCTGCCAATTGAGCTATACCCCTGTGGCCTTCAACTTGCTCGATTACTCGATGATCTTGGCAACCACGCCGGCGCCGACGGTGCGGCCACCTTCACGGATGGCGAAGCGCAGGCCTTCTTCCATCGCGATCGGGGCGATCAGCTTGA
>Ga0307514_10002936_pt1 | contig 16967 bp, 11 predicted proteins | sample 16_EM_MG_FD_203088 | JGI IMG/M metagenome (GOLD analysis project Ga0307514, IMG submission 203088) | Populus trichocarpa ectomycorrhiza microbial communities from riparian zone in the Pacific Northwest, United States - 16_EM | ecosystem: Host-associated > Plants > Roots > Unclassified | place...
TATCTCTATTGAATACAAAGCTTGCCTATTAGTCTCGTGTCCCTTAGATCCTTTGACCCTTCGTCCATTAGCTGCGCTCCTTGGAAGATCCATAGCCCCCGAGCACCGTCACACATCAGAGGAATTTTTTTGAATACGTAGCTGATTGGGTGGAATCAAGATAGAGAGGTCTGGGGTCGGGTTTACATCTTGGTACTTGGAGGAAAAAATTTGTTTTTGAGTCTATACGCCTTTCCCCCGAAGGGAGCCTTAGGCTATGAGACTATGAGACGGCCCCGTTCCAATACCTTTTGAAGGATTGGGTTTACACATTGGAAAATATTAGTTATATTTGAATACTCTTCTACGCAGACATTTATAATCACAAAACTCTACAAATTCAAATACAACCAGCAAGTCCTGACGCAGGCACTCTGACCAATTCAAGACATTCAATCTCCACCGTACCCAACAGTTGCCTGTGAGAATCGGCCTCTCGTAAAAGTTGTGGAAACATACTAAGTAGTCTCCACACTCCAGAAGCAGAACTCGAGATTCTCCCCAGTTAAATACTAGCCACGCGTTGGGCTTAGAGGTGTTTAGTAATTCTTTGAAATTTGTACTTCTCATAATTTATTTCTTTCGTATCAAAATCGCTCAATTCACAGAGCCCATAACGGTATCCACATATGAAGCAGAATCTATAAAAGGATATCATAACCCGGAACGTACACCAACATCAGAAAACTAATGAAAAGAACTCGAGCCTGTCACCTCGCGCTTGTCCATGTCCTTTTCCTTCCAAGTTATCTCAGAATATACTCGGTACATTCCTCCACTTGCCTTCCTTTCTCTGTTCCCAATAGCCCCCCCCTTCACCTGCCTCCTCACTTGTCTTCATTCTCCACACCTCTTCATCCGCATACTCCCTCACCTTCACAAACCACCTCGGCTGCCACGCCTCCCCCGCCTCGTCCATCTCCTTCCTTCTTAGCCTTTGCTTCTCTTCTAATCGCCTCTTTGCATCCTCTGCCTCATCAATCCTGCCTTCTTCAACCATTCTCTGGTCTGGTCTCAGCCTACTATCCGTTGGCGCCATCCTGCCCTTCTCCATTACAGTAATCTCGTTCAACTGCGCTGCAAATGTGGTGAATCCATATCGAACGTTGGGCTGATCCACCAAGCTACCCACAGTCCATATCTTCTTGAGGAAAGTAGATGAATTATCAGTGAACAAAGAGAGGGATTCCGTCCATTTCCCTTGCAGAGTGTAGTCATATGGTTGCCCCTGGGCGTTATATGCAGCAACGCTGACTTCTTCGGAACGACCAGAGAACATGCCCGCGACTTTGAATGTAACAATAGCCTTTTCACCGGTTGTTTCGCAGTGGATAGTCATTGTTCCAACAGGCTCCACATATTTCTCACCTGCAATGATGTTCCGCAGGAAAGAAGTGGCGATTGTGTAAGAATATTGCTCCCTTATGCTTGAGAAGTATATGCGTACACGACCGGAGGTATTTAGCTCCGCCGATTTACCCCAGAATTTCTGTGTTGGCATTGGGGACTGTGTGAACGTCCACTCTTTCGCATCCGCATGACACGCCATGATTACCGGTCTATGACTAACCTTCTCCGCAAGGAAGCGGAATCCCTTGTCCTCACGGACGAGCTCAAATGTCTCCCCCAGCATAGGATTGAAAGGTTTTCTCACTGCTCTCTCCTTCAATCTCGCATTCGAAAACCCACTAATGGCAAAGGCAGCAATATGGAGTATCCGCTCCCCGTTCTCCTTGTCCACTGAGACCGCAGCGTCAAGCATCTCACTGTATTCCAGCTGCTCTGCAAGACGCTGAACCAAGCTGGTAGGCTCATTGGCAGACACTGGCATTGCAATGGTGGAGAGATCCTTTCCGACGTTCTTTCTCAGGAATCCAATTAAACTAGGAGGCGTGACTGCTGACGCCAACACTGTTGCTCTACGCCTGACTGGGTCCAGTGGAAGTGGGCAGAGGTCCTTTGGTCCTTCAGGCACAGGGGAAGGTGCTTCAATCTTCCGTGGCTCCTTAGGCTCATGGAGGCTCTCATCCTCTGAATCTCCACTGTCGTCTGTTGCCTCGTTTATGCTAGCTTCCACGACAGCCTGAGCATCTTCTCCGTCTGAGCCCGCTCCATCGCTATCATCGTTTAATACACCGACACGCCGACCTTCTCCGCCATCATCTGCATCAAAAAATTCCTCTGAGGCGGTACTTTCAAAACTTTGCCTGCTTGCAGCAACGGGCGTGGAGGCGAATTCGGATTTCCTATGGAGCCATCTCCGATGCTTATTCTCATTTAATAGAGTCGAGAAATCAGCCACCACTGAGTCTAAATCCGCAAGAAGGGCTTTAAGGTTTGCAGCTAGGTCCTCATCATGACTACGACCTGTGGTGATTAGTGGGGAGCTAGCCAAAGAACCAAGTGTTGTGGTTAAGCTTTTTTTGTCGGCTTGGGCTGGATGCAAGCTCTGGGCCAAAAGTGTAGGCGCTGGAGTCTGCGGCTGGGCCCCACTTGCTTTTCTCTTCCAAAATGGTCGCTTGTCAGTTGTGTTTGGCGTCGCTGCCGACGACAGGAGCGGTGGTGTAGACAGTGGGGTATTCTCCACAGTACTGCCCTCACTAGGAGCTCCAGGTGGTGAAGGGCCATCGGTTCTAAGAGTGGCCTGTGGAGTTGTAGCCAGTCTCCTCACTGCATCCCTGACACCTGCAATACGGCCAACCAGAGCCTCTACTCCTGCCCAGCCTCGATCCTCCGCAACTTGATGCGACCCCGCGGCCGCAGTAGGTGCTGACAATTCAGTATCTGCCCTCCCAGGTGCCGGCGGAAGTTGTTTGTGTGCCTGTGCCTGTTCTGCAGCCCTCTCTAGTGCATTTTTCCATCCTTCCCATTGCACTTGATTGTCGGCTCGCAGATGCCACACCTCCGCTCCTGAGTCAATACATATCTCCCTATCCTTTTCACTTGCACTGATAGCTGCCAAGCTGAGGGGGATAGCGCCTCGGAGAGCAGATGAGTTCTGGTTCATGTAGTAGCTCAAAGTTGCTGTCGTATAATCGAGGGAGAAGTACCGTCGAGCAAACCCTTGATGTCGCTTCCGCTTTCGCTTCTTGAGGATACCGGTGTAGGAGCCTTGCTTACTCGACTTTACGGACGCCGATGAATGGTCTTCTCGTGGGAGAGTTTCGGAGTCCACTGAAATACGAGAAGCACCGGCTCTCGAGCTGGGGGTTGCCTTTTGCTGTGAGGCGGAGACACTACTGGCACTACTAGCAGCCATGGTATCTTGGTGGTGGAGGTGGTGGCTTGCTGGAGGTGGGTTATTGCTTGGATATGTCATTATTATAACTGTGACGATTTTCGAAAGTTGTTTCGAGAAGGTATTGTCGAATACCTGAAACATCCATAATTTAGCATCACTCAAAGGGAGCGGAGGGGGAGGTTTAGGCTCCTACCAGCGCAAACATGCCCCCCTGCCCCGTAACCTGATATGTCCCCGTGGTGACCTTTTCCGCATCACATTTTCCATGCCAGTGTACATCTAGCAATCCTGCACCGTGCATCTTCTCAATACAGTCCCCATCATACTTACTCTGCTCAGTAGCTGGTTTGGGGCCCCTCGAGCTAGGGGGCCTTTGCAAGGTATCTGGCCTGGGTGATTGAAGGTTCGTCTGTCCGTCTTGGCCTGGGTGTTTGAAAATTCCAAAATTCCTATGAGAGAAATTAGCAATGCCTTCCAGGCAGTGCGGGGAGTGACGGGGAAGAGCTCACAGTGACTTCTTGTGGGGCTTGATACTCCATGATATCGTGTAATTCGGTGCACATTTCACCCATCTAATGAGATAAGACTGTTGAGTTGTCAATACCTCTTTTCTCTCGTACAACTGGTGTAGATCTGCCTGCACAGCATACCTTGCTATGAATCTCTAACTGCTCCATAGCCACCATGGTGGCTTCTGTCGTAGATAAATGCTATAACTCTCTGGCTCCTGAAGAAGAAGAATAGATGTCGTATTTTGTTCTGTAAATTGAGGTAAAGATTGAACAGCGGTGGCGGGGTTGGTAGAGGAATCTAACGAATGTTGACAAGTGAGTCCACAGCACAGTCCTCCGACACTCAGCCTCCAGATTCACTAATCCCAGCCTCACGTTCAATTGACGACAACCGTTTTTCGTTTCTAAATTGAGTGAGATATGGGATAGGTATGATAGATTGGAATTAGATAACAAGGCAGAAATATTGAAAATATTCCCTCGCAGCCATGAGCTTGGGCTTGAGAAGCCGGGCAATGAGAGGGCAGTGGATGAGATGGGAGCTAAGTCGTAGCTCACAGCAAATTATGTGATCAAATTAAGTTGTACATGCACAGGACAAGGTTCCAGTGAGTAAACATTCTGACATAAATCTCCAGCCACACAACATCTCTTAGGAAACTCTGTTAAATATTTTGTACACTTGCCCTTCATCTCAGTCTGGTTGCACAACCCCTCCTGGTATTATATATCTAGATAATCTTCAACCAGGCTAATAATCTTCGGATACTTAAGTAACCATGGTTTGACAAGTCGGGGATATATACAGTACCCCGGCAAAAATGTTTGCGACCCGTATTTTTCCTTTTTTTGTCTCAGTCCAGATCTACGATGTAGTGTACAAGGCATAAGGTTGCGTAAACTCCCAAGATGAAGCTGTTGTGGGCCACACAATTGCAGAGGAGGACTTCACATGGAGGGGATTGTACCAGGTATATGAAGGTTGCTTATTGCATATCTTGAATCAATGGCATGCATGTCTGAGGTCGCAAATACTTTCGTGTATTAATTCACTCTAAAAAAAATATTTTTGCTACCAACCAGCCATGCTCATGTGGAAACCTCCTTCTTCTTCCTACCGAATAATCCATCCAGACCCTTGTTCCCCTTCATATCTCTCCTTGCTGCTCCATCGACTATAACTCCAGCCTGGTCTCCTTTGGTTACCCCATTGTTATCGACCACCTTCCTCAGCACGGCCATCAACATGGCACTACACACACTAATTGCCAAAATACCCACCATTGTCAGGTTACTCTTCCTGTACTGTAGTGGGCCTGGCTTGTTATCGCTTGCCCAACCGGTGTAGAGGGCATAAGTGGTTGTGACACTTCCCAGATTCCCCAAGCCAGAGACAAGGGCTGTAGCAGCAGCAACACCGATATCTCCGTGCCGGGGCTGGAAAATCTCGCTTGTCCAGGCCATGCAGTTGGGCACAGTGGGGCCAAGCCCAAAGCCGACAATCAGGAGGCCGACGTACCTTGGCCAGGGGTTGTTTGCGGAGCCTGCATATGTGGTGACAAGGAGACCGACCATCTGGAGGATGGCTGGGCCAATGAAGAACATGTAACGGTAATTGTGGAACCGGTCTGCAAGTGGGGTGAAGATAAGGATGGCAATCAAGTCGCATACCCAGATAGGAGCAAATAGAAGGGAGAGCTGTACACCTGTGAGTTTAGGAATGGCAGATTTGATGATCAATGTTCCGAAGCTTTGGACACCAATACCCACGCCAACAACACCGAAATACATGACTGTCAACGGCCAAAGCCTCCAATCGCACATGACTTTCCATAGCTCACGTAGCCCCCATGGAGGGGCGTGGTAGACTCTCGTCAAGTCCTCATAGTGGATCACTGAGTCCTCGCCCTTGAGCGCGGGTGCGCCCTGGAAAAACTTCCAGAGGCCCTTAACATCATCGGGGGGAGACCCAGGAGCCATAGGACGGTCAGGTAACCACCATAGGATAAGAGCACCGCAAATAATGGTTACAAGACCATAGATAAGAAACATCCACTGATACCCAGTAAGTCCACCACTGCCGTCCATCAATTGGAAGCCCGCAGACACCAGACCAGCGACAGAGGCAGAGACCTGGGCAGCAGTGAAATAAATTCCAATGCGCTTTCCAGTCTTGCTTGGGGGGTAAAAGAGGGTGAGGTAATAGGCCATTCCTGGCCACATCCCAGCAATGACAATTCCGAGAAGAACACGAACCAGGCTGTAAGGTTAACATCCCAAATGTCTATTAAAGCCAGGGGAGCCATACTAGAAGTTCCATGCATGAGTGAGTGTAGCATGGCAAGCCCCTATAATACCCACACCCAACACTATCCTGCTCATCCATACATGAGGTGATAGCCGGGTCATGATAAGATTGGCGGGAACATCAAATAGCACATAGCAAACATAAAAGAGTGCTAAACCTGTGCTAATTTGGTGAGGAGTGAGTTTAAGTTTTTGACTGAGGGAGTGCCCTGAGGCAGTATTCATCGTGAGTGATAGTCCAACATTGGATCGAACTGCGGCGCACAAGAAGTATAGGACCCACAATGCTGTACGCCGTATGTGTTAGCTACTTACAATAACATCAATGTTATGGGTATTCTAAAAAAGGGAGGCTACCAGGCAGGATCCTTCTATCAAGTTTTCTGTAGGCGTGGTTTGTTAGCTATGAGCTGTTCAACAATGGGATTAACTCGTCTGCCTACTTATAAACTCGCTCGACCTTCGCTTCGAGAACAGCATCTTCACCGCCCTCTCGATCCTCAGAAAAAATGTTGCTTTGAGAGCTTTGGCCAACTGGAGTTGGAAGGTCGTTGGGCTCTGTTTCCTTGCCCATTGCGGGTCCCACAGATGTTGACATTGGATGGTATGTGGACTTACGGTGCGGAAAGACTAGAGCTTAAGTACTTGCGGTTATGAGCACCTCCACCTGTACCACCCGGGGTAGAAGTGGGACAATATCTTCAGACCTAGAGCATCTGTTCGCTACACATTTTAACTCCGTGGCAATTGAGGTTAAAATACCTCTCGAGCTATGCCCCATGAATTCAACTAAGCTGGGGTGAGGATTAGTCTATCTCGTTTAATTAACTCCCGTAGTTACTAAGAAACAACGGTCCCCATGCCATATTTCCAAGTTAGGAGCCCCCATCTCGTACTAGTTCGTTCGTTCGAAGTTGTCTTCTGCATCTTGTGGGTTGCAATTTTTGCCATGAGGTTAGATGCATAACCCCACTACGATCATGGGCCAGGGTCCACTGTCTGCCAGGTTGTTTTCGCGAAAACTCCAGGGATTGCAAGTGCCATTCTGTCTCACTAGCTCAGCGGCGTGCGGCTTTTCCGAAACCTATCTCTAGTCTCCAGAAGTCGTAGTGCTGAAGACTTTTTTCTTTCCCGATCACATCTGGCCCAAGCCTGTCAGTTTTATACAAACCTATTTAGCCCAACAAGATGGAATTGCTGCTGCACTCCACTCTGAACTAACATCATCAATGTGCTCATCACCCTGCATGATAAGAAACACTCCAGGTCATGCTGGCATACTGGCCTGCTTCATCACAGTCACTGTGCCAATTCGTGTTACCAAACTCACTCCAAGCAGGGAGATGAGTTCACCGGCTTATGTGGGGGGTTCACGATCTGCAGCTTCAATTGGAGGAAAATGTGACCGGACGGAACTCCGGTGGTGAGGTCAGTCTGGTCCTAAGTGGCTTCTAGTCTGGTGCCCCTTCATATACCTTGCCTTCCCCACATATCACTCCGATGGCGAGATTTGTATTGCTTATCTTTCGACTGACATTTTGAGGGCTGCATCTCAGACCTCGTGGTGTGTTAGTCTGGTTTGCACAAGCCCCTTGGTAGAGGGTGTATGACCACATAAGAACCACTCCCATTGGTACATACCCCACCCTCAACTCCGAGGATTGTCCCTCTTTTTCTTTTAATTTTTTTCTTTTCGGAGTTTAGTTGCCATTCGCTGATGTCAAGCTTGGAGCAGTCATGGGTGGGTGGATTGATCGTGAGATGAGTTGTTGTGTGAGCATGTGGCAGTCAGTAGCCGTGGTACATATGTGCAATGAGCACATATGTATATACACACGTCCATAAAGTACCAATTTTCAAAGGATATGTCCCAGAATTGATTGTTTTGCGACATTTTGATACACAATGTATGAGAGCTCAAAACGCCAGACACACAGAAAAACGCAAAACGGCAGAATATCCTACATGAGCAAGAAAGCCGGATGAAATCCCGTCAAAGGGAAGCATGAACCAAAGTAAGATACCTACCTGAGATCACATTGTACAATATTGACGGGCTTAGGTAGCCATGAAAATGGAAAAGGGTGGATCCACAGTAGAAAGGGAATTACGAGAAGTCTGTTTTGGTATAGGGAATGGGGTAAAAGGGAAACGAAAAGTAATGTCAGTCGAGGTGACCAGGGAAAACATGCATGAAGAGAGGAAACTCTAAGAAAGACAGTCAAAATGCCACCACTTTATGATCACAACTAAATCATGACAGCGACTCCTTAGGTCATGGTCAATAACTCAACCTCCTTTAACTGGCTGGGATCACCCCCGGCGGCCAATACTGCAGCGGCAGCTGCTTCGCTCAATTTCCGTCGCTTTTCCAGGGCCTCCCGCTCTCTCCGGGCTTTGGTCTTTGAACTCCCACTCGGTGCAACCCCATTCAATATCCTCGTCGCATCCTGCGGAGTGAAGTTGACAAACGGCATCTCCCCTCCGTCACCACCCAGCCCCAGCCCGCGGCCACTAGCACTGCCAGATGATGATGTAGACCCATTCCGCGGTGATGGGTTCCTCCCACCAGAGTTACTCACAACTCTCCTAGAACTCCTACCCTTAGAAGTTTTGGATGAGTTTTTCGTGGCGGCAAGTGCTGCAGCTGCAGCTGCAGCTGCTTGCGACGGGATACTTCGTGAAGAAGTTCTGCTTGAGCGAGGAGTACTTATTGAGTTATTATGCACTCCGTTATGCTGTGGATCTGATATTTGGGCATACATATCGGGCGAAAACCCATCTTGGTTAACCAGAGGTGTTATGGGGAAACCGAGGCTGGGGGTATGCATCTGCGAAGATGGAAAATAAAAATCAGGCGAGTCTGGAGGTGATGGAATTGAGGAAGAATCCGAGCATGACCTTTCCATATATTGGGGGAAGTTTGTGAGATCATGATCCTCGAGGGCAGGAGAAGGAGGTTGCTGTATATGATACCCCAGATTGGGGCTACGAAAGCTGGGACACGATGGCATGCGAGGTATTCCCCTCCCAGTGGGCGGTGAAGCCAATCGAAACGAAGCTTGTGACTGGTTGATTCCTGGCATCACCATTGGCAATCCATTTTCGGTGGATAACCTCAGATGTGAAGATTCGCTATCTCCATTTTCGTCAACCCACTGTTGAGCAGTTGGGGACTGGTCAGGGGGGGATTCCATCATATCCATATCAAGAGGTTGTGGAATCTCTGTGAGCCAGTTTGGTGATGCCCAGCAAGCTTGTGGGGACTGGTGCATAAACATTGAAGGCTCTCCCACCTGATTCATGCCCGGGTACTGGTTACCCAACCGAGGAATATCACCGCCGCCCTGCGTCGGCTCTGGGACAGAGCTCACATTGCGCAGAGTTGACATGTTATGCGGCCCGACTATTCCTATTTCACTTCCATTGAAGGATAGTCCAACATCTTCGGACATGTGGAATGAGTTGGGCGCTGAGTTTGCCCCAATGAACTCTGGGCGGGTGGCAGACGGTGGAGGGGATAAGGGCAAAGGAGCACAATATGACCCATCAACTCTATACTTATCTAACATTTGCCTATGAGAAGAGAAGTCTTCTATTACTTCCATTCTGTCGTGTGGCTTATGTTGGGATGATTGTACCATCATCTTGTCCTCTGACTTGAGTCTGTCGAGGATACTTGGTGATGAGAGTAATTGTGCAGAGGGGCGACGGCGCAGGCGAGATTGGAACACTTTTTTGTCAACGCCAGAAGGTCTTGTTGACGGATTAGGAGAAGCCAACTGATCGCGAGTGGCCGGAGTGGAAGCAGAGGAAGAAGGGTTGGTTGTCACCGTGGGTGTGGTAGTCGTTGTGGACGACGACAATCTCAACGGGAGGGAGCAATGTGAATTTTGAGAATATGGATATGAGGACCGCAATGAGTCGAGGCTGATGGATGACTTGAGTCTCCGTTTTGACTGGCTGTTCAGTCCCTTATATTGACCAACAGATCGATGTTGGTTATTATGCGGGCTACCCAATAAGGCTGCGCTTTTCAGCGCGGTGGGTGCTAGAGGTGCGAAAGAGGGTGGTGCTGGGGCTAATGGTGCCTCCGCCAGGCATCGCCAAGCATCTTCTGCCCTCCTTGCTTCTTGATTGTCGGCAAGGCTGCTACAGGGTGCAGGAGATCTGCTGTGGGTGCGGGAAGGAAGCTGGGATGATTTCGATTTTCTTGCATCTGGGTCTGGCCCCCATTGGGCCGCCTCCACCGTCTGTCCCTCCTGGATATCCTCATACTCCTCTTCGATCATTTCGTTTATTCGGTTTATTCTAGCCTCTCCAGTGTTCACACCATTTACATGCCCTTCAGAGTCTGTTCCATGAGCATGCCCGATCGTTTGCATTCGCTCGAAGATACCACCGTACTGCTCCAACTGGGCAGAACTCTGATTGAAGCTTTCGTAACCACTAATTAAGGTGTTACTTTCGTCGGCGCCGGTTTGGGAATGGTTCAGGCTCTGAAAGTGCACCTGTGTGTGTGTGTGCAGGCTTTGTGGTGAGTGTGTGTGTGTCCACATAATTATAGTGTTTAATATTGTGAGGGAACTTAATTTGGAATAGAGGAAAACAAAGGTTGGGAAAAGTTAGATGTGGGGTACCTGTTGGAAGGCTTCCGACGCACCAAACAGGGACAGATCACTGAACCAGACTGGGTTAACAGGGGCAGAAAGCTGAACGGCTTTTAGAGCAGATAAAGCCACCCTTGTGAATTGGTACTATGCGGAGAAGAAACGCAATAACGTTCCCGCTCACGAATGTCTTCGACAAACTAACCAGATTGTCGTGAAAGGAAACGTCGGAGGGTCGGGGAGCGAGCGAGAGGTTGCGGGTGTATAGCGACAGTTGCTGGATGGGATGGATATCTGACGATATCCCAATTTTTTGTCTGCAAACAAACCAACCCGATGGGGACGAGAAAACAAACAACAGAGAGTAGATAAAACGAGGAAGAGAGAGAGGCAACCGAGGACGAAGCCAGCTGGTTTTAACTACGAAACCAGAATTATAGTGTTCCACCTTGGACTCCGTTCTCATTGTCCGCCTCAGAATATAGGCATGCCAATGATCCCAGCCTCCTCTCTACTTCTCTCAATTTGGTTGTTTCTGTGTTTTGTTTTAGGCATATCCCATATCATCATATGACCATATGACCTCTACTCTCCAACCTGGGTGGCAGCAAAACCCGCCAGCGCCACAGGTATATGCTCCCCTTGTATCCCCGCACAAGCTCTCCGCACCCGGTACCCCAGGTGTCAATGTTTGGGTATAGATTGGTGGCATTCCGATGTTACCAGGACGGCTGTGTGGAATCGACAACGCGAGCATACCGATTTCTGTCTCAGCTGTTAAGATTCCAATGGTTTTGACGAATGCAAAACAAACTACATGTTGGCTCCAAACAGTGAGTGGTGCCAAGTGGGACTGCAAACCACGAGTTCACTACCATCGGTTGGTGTAAGCTTTGGTGGTGGTATCAATATATTTTCCTATTATAGCTAGGTTGAGTCGACCGTTTCTGTTCCTAACGAATCAGCGATGGTTGACACACGATCAACGAAAACTAAACCACAAATCCCGAACTTTTAGCTTGTTTTTCTATCCTGACAAGATCTAGATCTTCAACTGTCGGCGTACATTAACATCAACACACTGTCCGAACAGGCGCGTACAACCTTTCCATTCCAAATAAACCTCCAGCAACTAACCAAGACTCCCCCAAAGGTTGCGCATGCATCATGACCAGTATACTAATAATATAAGGACAAAAGCCCGCTTTTGATCTGCAGAAACAATCTGTACCTGCAGCTTAGTGCATATGCACGCAACACCCCTCTCACACTCAACTACTCCAGGGCCGTGTCTTATCGCACGGTTTTAACGTTTCAGTCGTTACACCTTGATCACAACGCACCAAAACCGTTTGAGTACTCCCGGTACCTTTTTTCCTGGAGCTTTTGTTACATCTACCACATCTATTAGCAACCAATAATAGTTCTATGAAAGTAATGATCAAAGGTACCTACCACTTATAGGCAGATGTCCTTGCCGTACCAAGTGGTTATATTTGCAGTTAGTTTCATTTTCCAGCCAGGATTGTGGATGCGGGGGGTACTCACCGGGCGCATGATTCCAAATTACAAACCAACGCAACGCACGCAATTGTGCATGCGCCATGCGCAAGCCCATCGATTCTGAACCCTGGCCTTGATCTTGGACCTGATCTCCTAATCTTGGGATTTTGAGTATAGATTAAGATAAATTGGTATGTGCACGATATGCGGTGCATTGACATTAGGGCCGATATATTGTGCTTGGTATATTATTGTATAGATACCAGGCTAAGATATGTTTCTCGCCTGGAAACCCGTTTACGTTTGTGAGGTGCTGGTTGAGGCTATGGGCGCGGCTCAGATATTCACGGCCATGAATATCAGAAAACATCCTCTTGTACAGCAAATGTGCATGCCATGTGTTCACAAAGCATTTGCCAGACCGAATGTCATAGGACGCCAGCCAAAGATTTTTTTAAGTCAGTACTCGGCGGTGCCCGCCAGACTATTAGGGTAGATTCTTGCCAATTGCTGTGGGAGCGACCAGCACCATTCGTCGAGCCCACGCACAGCTGCACACTGCCAACTAAGTCACATCATGCATGCCTTGGTACATAAAAATATCTTGTGTACTATGTTGACTCTTGCCTTCATTTCTCCATACATTGGTAAACCTCAGCCTGGCCCGACTCCCTTTCGTCGCGGTGGTCAACATCCCATCGCCTCTCCCGGGTCTTCAGCCCACTTGCACCAGCTTTTGGTGCCGAAACAGCCCACCTCCATCCATGCCCTGTTGGTTTCTGTTGGATTTCCTCTCGGTCAATGAATAAGCTAGCATTGACGCAGGGAGCCCGAATTGGAATATGAGCGGTGATTTGAGGAGGGTAACCAAATAGGGAAACCAAGAGGTGGATATCTGTAATAGGAAAGTCTTTGGTGAAAAACAATGAGCATATATATAAGCAGCGGGATCCTGCGAAATGTATTTAATCTATCCAGGGCATTCAGTTAGTATTCAAGTTCACCGAGCATTTTACTAGCCACAAATAAAGCTTTCACATTCGCCAAAGTCTTCTCTCCGCTTTATCTACCCTCCGCTACAATTCCGCACCTAGGTACTCATAGCTTGTATTCTTACAGTTTCAACCTAGCCGAGAGGGGAGCTGAAGAGCGTTGGGCTAAGCTTTGTGGATGGACATGGGTGGGGGGGTCCAGGACTCTTCAAGGACTGGGGTTCAAAGCAACACAACAGATAAGAAGAAGGAGAAAGAAGAAGCAATTGAGACATTGATTGTCGAGTGCAAGCATGGGCATAGGGATAGTGACATGTGAGATGATTTACACTTCTCACGTGCATTTCGTCCAGGCACAACGTCAGTCGAGATCTCTGGTTGGTCAGTATAATCTAACCAGACTAGTCGGTGTCTACTGTAGTATCCCAATCCGGCAGTCCCACTACTTAGAACCAGAGCTCGAGCCAAAAGAGCCATAAAACAATAAAGTCGTTTAATCCGCACAAAATGATGTGGGACACGATCTAGTGATCTGTATTAGGGTACGAGAGAACTGAAACTGATGCTTCATTGCTTGTTAGTAAGATTTGACTTCACACTCTTACGACCTGGAAACAGCTCTGGAATGCAACCTGTACGCACACATACATCTCTTACTCGTTCGCGACCTATGAATTGTCTGCCGCATACGCAAAACCATTTTACCAACAGCTGAGGCGCAAAAAACTGGGGTTATTCCAAACATCAGCCGTCAATCCCGGAACGCATGTTGGTTAGAGCTGGTACCTATGGAGTACTATCTGACCCCAGGTCAATCATGAGATCTAGATTGCAACCATGTCTCTCTCTCTCTGATAGGTAGCATATTATCTGAACCTGGGTCAGCATTTACACGGTAGATAACTTGCCGAAGATCAGCAGGAGTCGCTAGCGAGAAGCTGCGCTCCACCTTTGGTGTGGGGCCAGCCCTATTCCTCTATGAGGCAAGGCCATGGCCTTGCCATGGCCTGAGAGGCTCAAATCAGGGTAAGTGGGCTAGCTGGATTTAAAATCGAAATGGAGGGTGGTACGAACAAAGAAAAGTTCTGGTGGGGGCAGCTAATGCCATTGGTGTAGCTTGAATGAACCCTACAGTAAATCTTATACAGAAAGCGTGGCCAAAGTGAGGAAAAGCCTCGTAATCATATGTGTAACACTGTAATTCTCAACTCCCGCCACTACATCCTGAGGCCACAGGGTATCGTATGCTTATTGCCGAGATGCTACTCCGTACTGACACAACCTACGGTACCGGCACTTTGCCCCCTCTACGGCCTATACGCCACCCTTGAGAGTAATTTCTTTGTCTGTTTTGCTTTCCAAGTATTGCCAATTCGCTCATGTGACACAGTTTAATATCCAATGATATCTACTCTCTCTCTTTCTAGCGCCACCAGACATCACACCAACTGAAAAATAGCCTTTTCAATCTCCTGCTGACCCTCGATTCGAGTGAATCACCAAAAGCCATCCTCACCACTGCAGCCTTTACCTACCTTCCATTCGCTTCTAGATCACCTCATCGATTACTCCTCCACCTAGGCATCTTTCACCCCACCAAATTGCTGCGTTTTGTCCGGGTGTTACAGCACGTTGTGGTATCTCAAACATGATCTCCACATGTCCTACCTGCAGGGGGGATCCTTGCCGTTGCCCCATTATCCCCACACTAGTAATTCGTACAGGCTTCTGTCGATGGCGGAATTGAAGCACCAATCTTCCTTCCCATATTTGCTCTTTAGTAGTATTCCCGTTAGTGTATTCTGTAGCATCTTCCACAACCTCCTCGATGTCCGGGTGATCTAATACGCCTCCAGCCCCCTGCGCCCTCACCGGTGTACCCATGGGTAGAGGCGGCGGCGTCGGGCTTAGAGCAGTAAGTGCAACAGCCTCACAATCTCTTCCTAGCCAGTAGAATTCCGGGACGACAATCCCTGTGCTCCAAAGGCTCCCATTACTCCAACCTCGGACAACCTCAATCTGATTCGTAGTGGCATTTTTGCCACTAACATACCACCTCCCCTGATACCTGACATCTCCCTGTGGTAAATTCAAATGCGCCCTTTCGCCTACTGTGGCAGTCCAAAGGCCTTGATGTTGCCCAATTATAGTCCCAGGAGCAAGGGATTTCCCCGAGTTACCCTCATCTTCCAAAGTCCCAGACCTTTTTCTTCGCGGTGGGGATCCGATGGTATCATTCTTCGGCCTGCCCTCTTGATCCGCCAACACCACCCCTGCTGGTGTGGGTAAATCGAGGCCAACAACCACTTCCCCTGGACTTGGTTCCAGAAACTCATTCAAGAATACTCTGAACCCACTCGTTCCTTGACCCCCACCCCCTGGTTCCACGAAGCAAAGCCCCATACTCTCGCTCCTCTCCGGCGAGCCGGGTGCCCACCCGGGAAGCTGATACTTCCTTGCTAACTCATACACCTCAGGCTTCGACAGGTTATTCGCTCCGAGGGGAAATATCAACTTGTTGAGGCACTCCCTTGCGAGTGTCGATAGGAAATACGTCTGGTCTTTATTTGGGTCAGAAGAGCGGAGGAGATGAGGTTCCCCATTTGGGTTCCCCAATGGGTAGCCAATATTTGCGTAGTGCCCTGTAGCCAACCACCATCTACCCTTCTCCCCGCCCTGCCATGAGCGTGCCTCCATCTCTTCAAGTCTGCAGAGTAATCCGCCGAATTTCACCCACCGATTACACCCAACATCCGGATTTGGGGTTTCTCCTCGCTCGTAACTAGCTATCATGGGCTCGAAGACTTCCGTCCAATATTCTTTTTCGAGATTTATGTGTAATGGATCCCTGAGTCCCAAGAACGAGCAGAGCTCTTGCACAAGCCGAAATTCCCGAATGGTGCATTTCTCCTCCTTTGGTGTTCGGGCCTGAGGGGTTAGTTTAGGTTTATCTTGGAGGTGGAATAGCGATGGTTTGTCTCTCGGGGGTCGCCGGTGGGTCAGCAAGTCAGCACGGGTAATATTAGACGGATTCCAGTTCGTCATATATAAAGGGTAAAGGTTCTCTGGAGGGTGAGTGAGGGAGAGGAGTTTGGCTGTGATTGAGGAATCAATGCCTGAGGAGAGTGCAATATAGACTGCTCTTGGAGATACGTGAGGCTAGGCTAGACGCTGGTGTGGGTGGAGGCAATACCTTTATCGTTAGGGGAGGGCCGGGGAGCCACATGTGGGTATCTTGAAGAGGAGTGAGAATTGTAGGCTCTACCTGGCAGGTGCCAGAAGGATAGCCTCCTAGAAATGCCAGTGCGGCATCGTTCAGAGAAAAACAGAAGTGGGTATCGCACTCGTGCCATGTACAGTATCATTGGCTCATATATATTACTACTAAGTTGCAATATTGGGTTGAGGGTAATTTGAAAAAAATTTTCTAGGGCCACGCCAAGACAGGGACACCTTTACTCCTGCAACACCAACATCCGTTCCGGGAGATCTCTATTAGAATGCCGTGCTGTCGTCCTCCAGTCTGCATTAGGACTACGCCCCAATCCCTCCTCCGCCTTCAGGCTTTCCGGCGGTCTATTTCAACTCTCGAAGGCTACCCATATATCGTAAGCTTCCCCTACTCATTTCATATCTACGAGGGGGTGCGCAGCCAGGCTACACCTTCCTGCCAAACAATCACTGAATCGAGAAACACATCAGTACATCCACCCCCACCCCCACCCCACCACCCCCTCTTCACACCTCCTCACTCTACTCCCGA